>Ga0078972_1004335_pt1 | contig 39263 bp, 28 predicted proteins | sample YelNatPaOPGAMG01_FD_67568 | JGI IMG/M metagenome (GOLD analysis project Ga0078972, IMG submission 67568) | Hot spring thermophilic microbial communities from Obsidian Pool, Yellowstone National Park, USA - OP-RAMG-01 (SPADES assembly) (version 2) | ecosystem: Environmental > Aquatic > Thermal...
TTTCGGTAAGCTTCTCCGGGGCGTTGATTTTAAAGGTGCAGTCCCCGGGTCTATAGTCTATAAGCTTTTTCTCCGCAGCTCTTCGCAATGCAAGCTCAGCTTCAGCACAGCATGGAACAACCAAATAGTCAAGCTTTTTAAGCCTTTCAAGGTTTTCTTCAGCTGTCGGCACATCCATTTTGTTTGCTGCTATCAGCATCGGCTTTGCAATCCGCCTTAAAGTGTCAATAAACTTTAGGAAACCTTCCTCGCTCCAACTTGTGGGTTTGTCAGCGTTTAACCCTGTTCTTCTTACGGCCTCGAAGATATGCACCCTCCTTATTGCAAGGCCGCTAAGCCTCTCCTCCAAAATCGAAAGTAAGTCTGTTGACCCAGAGTCAGCTGTTCTTGCAATTTTAGCCCAATCCCTTTTAAGGATGTTAGCCATCCACATCGTTATCTCGTTTTCGAGAAACCTCACATCTTCAACTGGATCGTGTTCACCGGGCTTGCATATTCTGCCTTCAGAATCTGTGCCACCAGAAGCGTCTACGATATGAATCAGCACGTCAGCCTTCCTTATCTCATCCAGGAACTGGTTGCCTAAACCTCTCCCCTGCCACGCACCTGGAACCAGCCCAGCACAGTCAATGAACTCAACAGGGATTAGTCGAACACCATCAATACATAGAGAGTTTACAGGCATGTCCTTAACTCCAAACTCCTTACAAACGCACGGTGTTCTCACATAGCCAATGCCTCTGTTGGGCTTTATTGTGGTAAAAGGATAGTTTGCAATCTCAGCTGGTGCGAGAGTTGCAGCACTGAAGAATGTTGATTTTCCAGTATTGGGTTTTCCAACAATCCCCAGCAGCCTTGAATAAGACTTTTGCATTTAACTCACGTTACACTAATGTTTACGAGCGATTTGTTATATGGCTTATGCCACCCCTTTCAGATAAACCCTTTACAAAACACCTAAAAAAGAAGTACAATAAACAGTGAAAATGTCAAAATAGCCATTAAAGAAACTTTAAAAATGTGCGGTTCAGTAAAAAAGATAGTTAGGGGATAATTGCGGGGTTGCCCTAGTCTCAATTATTTGCTGGTGAATTCTCCCGCAAATCCCCCTTTTTTCTGTTTTTAAAGCATTTTTAGGCATATTTTCTTTTGTCTTTTCTTTTAGCAACAGCTAATGGTTCGTTATTTTGCTATTGACTTTTAGAGTCTGAAATCTTTCCTAAAACCCTTGTTTATCATATATTTCAAATCTATCGAAATTGATGCTAGGAAGAGTATTAGGAATATTATATGGGGTAGTATAAGCGCTGTTGGTACTTCTAGTGGGTAGGCTAGGAATGTTGGTAGGAGCACGGTGAATGTTGGTATGGTTAAGATTAGGTTTGAGTTGTGGGGTTGAAGTAGTAGATATGCGTCTTTTGTTTTTATCATAACAAACGTAGCGGTTAAGAATGAAAACCATTCGATGGTTATGTTGGCTGGGCTTCTAATGCTTAATTCGAGGCCGAAGGCTTGCGTTGTTAGCGGCCAGAGGAGCTGCACCTTTCCGCCCGCAATGTAGTCGCTTATAAGAGAATGCTGGATTAGGGCTGAGAAATATGGGAGGGCGTTTTTGTTGTATAGGGCGAATATTGGAATGAATATTATAAATGCCATTAGGATTGAGTGGGTAGGCCCTCTGTGAACAACGTAGGGGATTAATATGTCAACGTCTGGGATAACTGAAAGCATGAAGATTAGAGCAACGTTTACTTTCGTTTTCGTTATCTTGGACGTTAGTTTGGCTAGGATGTATCCGAGGGCGAAGTGGCCTACAGCATACGTTGATGCTTCCTCCCATTGCAAGGTTAAAGTTCACGTTAATAAACATGGTGTGGTTTAGGTGTTAGGTAGCCGCCGGGTCTTAAGCCGGCAGAATAGCCGCCTAACACAATGTTGAGGATGATTTCAACGATCTTGCAAAGTTTTACTTATCCAGTTCTGACTAGGTGTTAGCCTGCTCCTTTCCAGTTTCCTCTTCTTCGCTTTTGATTTCTTCTATTGGCTTTGGTGGAGGGGTTGTTGCCATTGTCCATCCGATCCACGCGCCTATGCCCAATATGGCTATGAATGCCACAAAAACAGGCACTGCTATAGTCCAGAACCGCACCTCGATTTCGGATGCTTTAACCCCTAAAATTCCAAGCCATCCTGGAAAGAAAAGCGTTGCGATATACAAAAGGGCAATCACAATACAGGCGAGAAAGATTACTCCTCCTATAGCTTGGTCTTTATTCAAAGTATTTCACCTCCATGGGTTTTCGATTTTATGAAATTAGGAATAGCCTAACTAATTTAAGCTATATTTCTTTTTTAGAGACAATGATCATTAATTGCGTTCGGTTTAGATGTATTATACGAGCTGCATAAAAGGTTTGGCTAACTGTGTGGATCAAAGATGAGCATCAATTTCTGTATAAAGATCGTCAGATAGATGTTCAACAAAATTTTATTTTAATTCCATATTTAAGCTAAGAATTAAGAATCTTATGTTGTTTTTAAGTGTATTTTTGTTGTTTAAGTAAACAAAAATGTTTATTAAGTCGTTAGAAAGCCGATTTCTCGGGATAAGACATGAACAGAATCCAAATATCTACAACCTTACTGATTGTAACCTTAGCAACGGCAGCCACAGCGGTATTTGCTCTTCTAACTTCTAAAACAATACACAACACAGGAAATATAAAGACGATCGGGATTGGTGTTTATAAAGAAAAAAGTTGCGATAATCCTGTTTCAACGATTGAATGGAATGATCTAGCTCCTGGAGAAAATAGAACAGTCATAGTCTATATACGCAATGAAGGTACGGTGGTTGTGGTGCTAAACGCTAGAGCGGATAACTGGAATCCCATATATGCTCCCAATTACATTAGATTCGCATGGAATCGTGAAAACTATACGCTGCCTGCTGGAGCAGTTGTAGAAGCTACGTTATCGCTTAAAGTTTCCGATGACGTAAGCGGCATACAAAGCTTTTCCTTTGACATTATAATAAAGGGAACAGAAATGTAATAATATCTGCCAATTCTTGCCCTAAATTTTTAGAATTTTTTGTTGATATTTTAGTAAGAGTTTTGTGGCATAGGCTAAGATTTTGATCCTTTGCATGCCTAACGCGATTGCTTTAAGCTCCGTGGCCGTTACGGCTTTTGTTAAGGGAATAAGTGTAATATAGGTGAAGATATACAAAAATCCGCCTATTACGATGCTTATTAAATTAGGTAAATCTGTTAGTCTAAGGAGGATATATACGGGAATGGTTGATACTATTGAACATAAATAAACTTTCAAAATGGAATGCTTATCAAACTCTATTTGAAATTTTTTAACTCCTATATATGCGCCATATGTGGTTCCAAGTGCATTAGCAATTATGAGAGATAAAATTAAACCGATAACTTTGTAACTTTGTGTTAATGGCGGAGCTAGGGTTAAAAACCCCAGGAATGTTATTAAATTCATTTTCAACGTTGTTTTGGTGTCGCCCATCCCGTTGAAGAGACTTGTCAATGTTAAGTAACCCATTCCTGCGAGTAAAAATATTATGCAGTATGTTGCCAAAAATGTTGGGGCTGAGTTATAGGTTGAGCCGTAAATGGTTTTTACAATTTCATGCGAGAAGGTTATCATAAGGAAAGTTATTGGAAGTATAAGGAGTGTTGTGTATTTATTTGCCAGTTTGAAAAAATGCCTTATTCCGTGGTTAAATGAAGAATTGAGTTTTGAAAAAGCTGGAAGCAAAGCAGTTGAAATAGGTGTTGTAACGACAGCCATTAAGGCTATAAAGTTTGCCGACGCTTTGAAATTTCCAATATCAATATCACTTGTAAAAAAGGCTAAAACTATGCTTTGATAAAATGGAATAAAACCAGTTAACAGCATAGATATGTAAAGAGGAGTTCCATATTTTATTAGCTCTTTTAAATCTTTTACATTACTGTTGCTTTTCTGAAAGCCATTTCCTTTTAGGCTGTTAATTACAGCTATTAATAGTAATGCCCCTGCAACTATTGCAGCACCGTAGCTTGCAACATATCCTACTATTGCTCCTAATACACCGAAACCTAGAAGAACTAACAATATAGAGAATAATGCCTTCGCTGTTGCCTGCACAATCGATACCAAAGCGTTATACTCTGTTTTTGCTAGCCCTACAAAAGCCGACGTTAATGTAGCAAATATTGTGTAGAAAAGTATTGATATTGATGCAATTTTTATATAAGGCGCTAGCTCCGGCCTTTGCAACAACGCAGATGAAAGAATCCCAGAGCACATATAACTAATGATGGAGATTACTATTCCGGCGGACGATTTAAGTAAAATTCCATATTTGATTATCTTAATTATGCGTGTTGTTTCGCCTTGTTTATGTAAACTTGACGTGTATTTGATTATCCCTTGATTTATGCCAAGGTCAGCAAATAAGAAGAGGATTTGAGGGATAACAAGTGCCAAAGTGTATTGCCCGTAGAGTTCCGCTCCTAAAAATCTTGCCACCAGTATAGAGGCTACTGCCATTATAATGGTTGAAAGAGCTGAACCAGCGATTAGGAAAAAGCCTCCCCGCGTTGACTCAGCTGCGATCTCCATTATTTCGTCAGACATACGAGTCCCTTGCAAATCATTTGCTAATTTTGGCTTTATGATACTCTCGCATTAGGGCTACCGTTGCAAAAACCAAGGTTACAAATAATAAAGTTAACACTATTGGTGTTAGGCGGATCCCCCACGGTGAATAATTCAGAAGTAGGCCAATTATCGGGACGAGGGCTAGACTCATACCAAGGCTTAGAGCTATACGCTCTACATAATCTAGGCTTTCTTTCGATTTATCGCTGTCAGGCTCGGCTGGAAAAAGGGCTTTTATGAACGTATAGCCTGGCATCCAAAGCACGAATATTGCTCCTAAAACATGTCTTATATACGCCCACGGATACAATCCTTCGGGAATTATAAAAATAACAATAGCTGTTACGGTTGCCGTGAATATGGTAATCCAATACCAATAAGATTGTTCTGCTTTCAGGTATGCGATTAAACTGCTTGGCGGCGTATATTGCTTTTTAAGGCTTATTCTCCCTTCACTCTGCATCCTTAAAATAATTTCAAGTATTTCCTTCTCTGGAACTTGAAGTTCCTCTTTGGAGAAGGTAATTAACTCTTCTATGTTTTTAGGCTTTTTCTCTTTTATGATTTTAACAATTTTTTGGAATATTGTTGAATTTCTCTCATCTTTCACAATGATTGATCCTCAGTAAAATGTAACGTAGCAAAAGGATATAAGGATAGTTACCGGTATGGAAGTATTATTTGCTGTTTATTTCAGTTTCTTTTTGTACCTTATCAGGTAGAAGCCGCCTGCGCCTAGGAAGGGCGCTGTAGCAAGCGCTATTGTTGTAGCTTCTGATATCATAAAAGTGCTTTTGCTAAAACTACTGCACGCGTTGAATGGTTCATATCTTATACAATTAACTCCACATTCATGTCCGCAGTATACATCAAGCCTACCCAACGCGAGTACTAGAGCCTTTAAACTCACAGTAGAATTCAATACAATTTCTAATGTGAAATTAGTCGGGCGAGTCGAAATTTGATTTACTAGGAATTTTAGACCGTAGTATATTTTGCTTGTCTCCGTTTCATTCATTTTATCTTTTATTGCAGCAACGTTGTAAGTGCAAAGGGATCCAGGATATCCTGTTGTTGGGTCAGGTGTTGTAGGCGGTATCTTTCGGGTTGTTACTTCGATAAAGTCGCTTGGTTCCATGAACTTGCTGCCGTTCATATTAATCTGAACCAAAGCGTTAAACGTTGGTTCATTAAGAACTATCAGTAGCCAAACATTTTTTACAGAGCCGAGGCCTCGCCCTGTCCGGAATATCATTAGGTTTGCAGGATTTCCCGTTATAATCGGCTCTCCCCTTTTTGTCGGGGATGTCGAATCCACCGGAATTACCTTGATTATATGCCTACATCCGCAACTTGGATTACAAGAAGCGTTAGCTATGGGAATCGCCACAAGCATCAATACAAGTAACGTAAATGATAAAGCCAATAGCCTTCTCATTTTTCTCCCCGATAGTTTTTCGTTTTTGTTGCATATAAACACGTATGGATTGTAACTATAGAAAAATTTTTGACTTTTCTAGATTTTATGATGTGAGAATGCTTATCACTTTTACCGCCACTGTCGCGAGGAATATTATGGAGAATGTTATGGAAGCATGTTTAAGTCGTTTTCTGTTGACTAATATGTTTATCTTTCCGTAATGTGGTGAGAGCATTTCCGAAGTGATAAGGAGTATTATTGCTGATATAGCTGTTAGGAGGCTTATGTCCCAAAAGCCTAATGGAAAATTCAACTTTTGGCATCCTCTTCTAGTAGGCTATATTCTATCATCATAGTTCTTGCTGCTTCGTTAATTTCTTGCTTTTCTATTTTTACCGGTTTGCCTGTGGCCTTGGCGAGGGCGCATGCTATAGCGCTGCTTAGCGGGCAGCCCAAGCTTTCGTAAACTTTTGATAGCTTTGAAATTTCTTTTGCCAAATGCGTGTAAGGTGAGTTTTCTAATTTAACGTGGATTTTGTTGTTCTCCATTTTTATTTCGATGTCTTGTGCGATTTCCAATTCTTCTATGAAAATTTTTGGAAAATTCAGCTGTAAATATTGAAAGTCTACCGTGGTAAAGCTTGTTTCAAGGGTTTTCTCGAAAAGTTTGGTTAGGTCATTTCCCGGAGGGGTTATGAGCAACCCTTCAGGATTTTCAATGGATAGGTCGATATCTTCCCTTTGCGTTTGTTCTGGTTTAGGCAACGTTGAGAGCTTGCCTTTTGGGATGAATGCTTTGCTGTTTTCCGGCTCCTTCATGTACTTTGGGGGGAGGTATACTGCTTTTTCTGTGTAGCCTAGCTTATCCATGAGTTGGTTTAATGCTTCAAGAGGAGAGAGACATGCAGCGTCCATAAAACTTTCCTTTACGTACTCTTCGCTTCTAATGTATGTTAGGATTATACCCCAAAAAGTTAAGCCTAAACCTATAAAGGCCAGTATTTGATGGTTGTAGATTGTAGCGCCTATTAGAGAAACGCAGCCAAGGGCTAATGTTATCCATCCTGCCAGGTTAGCGAGATTTAATTTTCCCCTCATTTTGCTTCACTTGAGTATCGTTTTGTTTATTTAATTTGGGCTTTCCATACTAGTAAAGGTTCATCATTTATGTTTGCTATTGCACGTTTCACTAATCTTAATTTTTCCAGCTCTGTAAGTTTTTTCTTCAGATTGGTGTTTGATATTTTGTTGCCGACAGTTTCTTCGTAGGTTGTTTTAATATTTTTCAATGTTGGCGTAGTTTTTCCCCCTGTTTTCTTCACGGCATCTATTATTTGTTGGTGTATTTTAGAGAGTTTGCTGTAGGCTTTTGTGTTAGCCTCTCTTTGCCGTTTAACTTGAAAGGCATATAACAGCATAATAGCCATTAGTATTGCTGAAGATATGGCGGCTAATGTAGCCCCATTCTGTGATATGATCATTGTTATTTGAGACCATGTTTTTACTTGTTGCCAATAGTTAACTATGACCTTTGCAATTTTTGTTAGCTGGGACTCAACATTTGGTAGATCTTCTGGGCTTGGGTAGGCTATTAGGCTGAGTTTAACGTTTTTCTGTTGGGGTGTTTGGTTGATTGTGAATATGGTTGTTTCATACCAGTAGAGGACTACTTGTGTTTCATTTGTGTCCTTATAAGTGAAGGCAAAGTATCTGCCTAGTATTGGAGGGTTTTCGTTAAGTTTTATGTCTTTCAACTCTAGTTGAGTGACTCTTGGCTGATAGCCCTTTGACAGGGGCCATGTTATTAGGCATGTTTCCCATCTGTGAAGGGAGGAACGCGTTGACGCTATTTCAATGGTGACAAATACTGGTTCATATGTTTCGTTTCTTGGCAGGTATATGTAGACTAGTGACATGTCTTGTTTGGCTTTTTCTTCAAATTCTGTATCGCGATAATAAAAGAACAAGTCATATTCAGGGAGCTTTGGCAAGATTTCTGTTGAGGCTTGCGGTCCATACGGCGTGGTTGTTACAATTATTGGGGTGGCTTTTGTTAAGGCGAATACTGGCGCCTGTATCGAAAGAAGCAGAACAACCGTGAGGGATACAGCGGCCATCTTTGCGACGTCAATTTTGTTCATTTTAATGCTAAGAGATTTTAGAATCCTTCCACATTCCATGCAGAATTCATTTATATTTTTTACTTTTGGGTTGCATTTTGGGCATTCCAATTGGGCGCTTCTAAACACTTGTGCCTTGAATATTTTTTCAGCTATGATGAGAAGCAATATTGTCCCTAAAAATATTAGAATTATGCTGCCTGTTAAATGGAAAATTTCCAGAGCTAAGGTTTCGCCGTAATAGTAGCCTAACATTAAAATGATCGTTATTCTTATTATGTTTAATGTGTAGATTAACGGTATTCCTAACAAGATTATGGCCAGTTTTTTCCATGTTTTGTCTCTGATGATATATGCTGTGAAGACGGCGAATATTATGAAGCCTATTAGGCTGTATATGCCGGAACATGCGATGTCCACCGTGAACTCGAGTGACGAGCCGTCTGGCCTTGTCAAAATTATTGTTGGTGCATTCACGTATTCCGCATTGATGGTTGAAGGTATGCCGAAAACGTTTATTATGGCATTTGGAATTTCAGAGCTTAACGCCGACAATGTTGAGCCAAGGGTGTAGAGAATTTCGGAAGGCGGCGGTATCAGGAAGGCGAGGAAGGCAATTGGAAAGGCCAATTGCCGTAACGTCTGAGCGTTGAACAATATTAGGGTTAAACCTCCCACGAATAAGGGTAAAGTAAACATATGATTTTCTAAGGGAGTAAAAGTGTAAGAGCCATACCAGTAGAGAAGTATCGCAGTTAGGGTTAACAACGCTCCACACAAAAGTGGTACATGCCTAGTCTCCTTCGGCTCGTTTGAATTGTCAACGGAAACAGTTGCCTTCAACATCTTTCTTTTTCGATAAATTAGGTAGGCAAATATTATGGGTGTTAGAAGCATGTAGCTTGTTGTTTCGTTTTGTAGCGCATCATTGAAAAGTATTGCTAAATCTTGGCTGAACAAAGCTATGGTTGAGCCTGCCAAAACTAAAATTTTTGCGGTTAAAAATAGGCTGTTTTTGTTTATTTGTGAAAACACTTTTTTCAGCTTCATTTTCCTTTCCCAAATTTAGTAGTTTTTCGGGCTTAATTGACGGGTTAAAATATGGATGTTTATGGTTTTATTCGCCTGAAAAATCCTCTATTAAACACCACTGTGATTAGTAAAGTGGCGGACAATATTATCAACATTATTTGAGAGGACGGAAATTCTGGTATAACCGTGTTTGTGACTTCAATTATGCTTACTTGGACTTCAGATGGAAGCACGTATTGAGGATAGCATATTACTGCTATCTTTTCGCCATAACTTGGAACGTAGCCTTCACCGTTTGCCAAGGCGTCATTAATTATTTCCCAGGCAACTTCACTTGTGGGAGTATAGGCAGTGTCTAGGTTGATGAAATACCATATTGCCTGTTGAATGTCTGTTGCGTTTCCACGTTTATGGTTTAGGATGTAGTTTACCATGTCCCAGCTTTTGTTTGCTAGATCTCCGGGCGGATTCAGGCTTGAATATAGTTTTACTGGGTGTGTCGCTGGGCTCCTCGTCATCTCAGCCCTTGTGTCAATGCACCAGCCCAAATATGTTCCATTCGTGACATCGTATCCTTCGGGAACGTCCAACAATTTTGTCAAGAAGTAGCTTTCCGTGCCGTTGAAAACTTCAATCCTAACTATTGTGGACGGCAAATTTAAATCGTCGTCTAAAGCGTTTACTTTTCCGATAGCTACCTGCATAAATAGCGCGATTAGCATGAAAATTGCCATTACTGTGGTTAATCCATACTTTTCCGATGGCATAGACCTGCCCGAATTAAAACTGGAATTTGGAAGATTTTAAGAGTGCTTTTCGTTTTTGATATATTTCTTTTATGGACTTTAGTATTTTTGTTGAACTGTTGAATGGAAATGTTTATTATATCTTAATATACGTTACTCGTTTATGCTTGCACAGCCTAAACTAATTGCAGTGATTGTTTTCTCCACCATCGTGACTTTATCATTAATAACTTTAAATCTACAACTGTTCTATTCCAGAAATTTCGAAACAAAAGTTGCTGATGAGGGCTCTTCAAATGACGTTGGATCAGACGGCTTAAAAAAAGTTAATGCGACGCAGCCTGACGAAATAGGTAAAAGCAACAGTTCATTACTGCCTAAATTTAGAGTGCAATATGTTAATGGTGATAGAATTTTTGATGAGAACGGCCGTGAAGTTATTTGGCGTGGTGCTGGTGGTAGCTACCTTTTCCACGCTGGAGACCGTTACCAGGAGGCTTGGCAACGGCATCTTCCAGAGATTTTAGCTATGGGTTTAAACACCATCAGGTTGGCTTTTGCCTTCCCAGATAGTTCTCCAAATCCTGATTACGGCGTTCCTTCAGCGGATATCCTTGACTTTGAAAAAATGGATTTGGTTCTGGATTTTCTTGATCAATATAGCATTAAGGGGATTCTGGATTTGCATAATTACAATGACATGTTTGGGGATTTTGGCTCACAGAAGCTTGTGGAAAACTGGAAGAGGGTAGCTGAGCATTATAAGGGTGATCCCCGCGTGGCAGCTTACGAGTTATTTAACGAGCCGTTTAGTGCTACATGGGCCCCTGCGATTAAATCAAAAGTGGATGTTGCTAAGTTTTATGCCAACCTTACTGACGCAATTCGCGAAGTGGACCCTGACCATATTGTCATATGGGAGTCTCAGCCTTATGTTCCTCCATTAGAGGAAATAGTTGATCTGCTTAGGCCTAATGTGGTTTTTACTTTTCATAGGTGGTGGACTAACAGTAAATGGGAGTTTGATGTTTGGACTGTTGAGCAGATTTCGTATATGTCTCTGTCTTATGCTGTGGAGTATAGGCGTAAGCTTAATGTGCCTTTCTGGTTTGGAGAGTTTGGGGCGCATTCTCCCTTTAACTCGTCTAACCCTGAGTGGCTTTTGACAGAGCAGCATTTGTGGCGTTGCGAGGAGCAGGTTGTTGGATGGAATCTTTGGATGGGGAGAACAGACATTGACAAGCCATGGAATTATTATTTGCCTTTCTTCCCGTTGAAAGTGTTTAACCATGACTTGGTTAGGCAACCGTGGAACCCAACGGTTCCAAGCCTTTCCGAATATGTTTTAGACTGGAAGGGTGTGGATTTTCTTTCGCCGTATAGGATTGAATTGTGGCATAATGGCGATTACGTTACATTAAAGCCTGGGATCGTTGTAAGGGTTATTGTAAACCATAGATTGGAGAATGGAACAGTCTGCACCGCGTCGGACGAGGAAATTGAGCTAAAAGACGTAACAACAATCAGAAATATTGAGGGCACAGCGGATTTTCCAGGCGACTGGAACGTTAAAATTTTTCCCGTAAGGGAAATCTCAACTTAATTTTTAAAAGTGTCAAGAGGTTTTGCCATAGTCCCTTGCAACTAAAGAAACATCAATGATGTCTATGATGCCATTTTTGTCTATGTCTGCGTCTTCATTCCAGTTGGGGTCTCCGGGTTTGCTGCCATAGGCTGCTGCCACTAACACGATATCAATTAAGTCAACACGCCCGTCTTTGTTAATGTCTGTGGGTAAGAATGTTTGGTTTTTTCCTTCGAAGGCTATGTCGAAGCTGAAGTCCTTAATATCCTTTGTATCTTGCTTTACTTGGAGGGTTAGCTGGATTTTGAGGGTTTTTTGCGGTTCTATTAATGTGTTGTTTTGTTTGCATGATAGTGTTAGGTATTGTTTTGCTTTTTCCGGGTTCCAGTTTATAATGGTTATTGTTAGCTTAAGGTTGGCATTGTCTTCGTTTCTTATGTAAAGTGTTATACTTTTGTTGTCGCCTGGGGATAGGACTCCCCAGTTTATTGAGGTTGCTAGTTTTGTGCAGTTTTGGTCCCAGTATACGCCCAAATTGTTTGTTGTTATTGCTGAAGCGTTTTTTATTATGCCATGTGGGAGGATGGTTTGACTTAATAGTAGGGTGAGTAGTGTTGTTAAAATTAGTGTTATTGTTTGGTTGGATTTTGAGCTTTTCAGCTCTTCCACCGATACTTGATTCTGCGAACTTGGATATTTACTTTTATGTGGTGAATGCGTTGATGGGGATTGCTGAAACAAATCAAGTTAACTTAAAAGGGAGATAAAAGAGGGTTTGTTGTTTTATTTTTGCTAATCATTTGTGTAGGGAGCGAGCCCTGCAGCTGCGTTGAACCAGTTAGCAATTGTTAGCCACATGCCCTTGTTTTTAGGGTTTTGGAATTGGGTTTGTGCCCATACAAGCGAAAAGTCTGAATAGAAATTGGCTTTTATGTAGGCTTCGTATTCTTCTAGTTGTGTTGCTGTTATGTGGGGGTCTCCGCTATAGCTTCCGCGTCCTCCATTGTAGACGTTTACGTTGTGCTTCCAGTATCCTGGTGAAAGACCTGGAGGGCGTGGCGCAACTTCTATCATTGCCAACTGCTGGTTTGTGTCTGTTGGAAGGCATATGACAGCTACTATTTGACCGTATGCTGGCACGAAGTCGGAATGCATGTTAGCTTCGTCAACAAGCTGTTTTGCTTCTGTGGTTAAAGCCCCATAGCTCCACCAGCCCATGAAGTACCAGATGGCTTGTTGGATAACGTTGACTGTTCGTCCACCTTTATTGTTTAGAATATAGTTAATCTGGTTCCATGGTTTCGTTGATAATTCTGCTGGTGGGTTTAGACTTGAATATAAGGTTACTTCAAGTAGGGTGCTTCTTGACATTACGTGACCTCTGTCTAGACACCAGCCAATGTAATCGCCGTTTGAAACGTCGTAGCCTGCTGGAACATTACTCAGCGTGATTGTGAAATAGCTGACTGAGCCGTCGACCACAGTCATGTTAACTGGTGATGTAGGCAGATTTGGAAATGTTGTAGCATTGACTGTTGAAAATAGTAAGCTTGATAATGCTATAAATGTGGCTGTGAACATCATTAAATTTTTCATTTTCATTTTATCATCTCCTTTCTCATTTTTGCCTTTGCTTTAAACGTGTAAGGCGGACACGGGTTAAGATGGTCAACCAAAAACCTTTTGGTTGAAGCCTTAACCATGTTAATTTGGTTGTTGCACTGCTTAATAAGGGTATATGGAGCATTACTCTAGTTCACATGTATCTTGCCTCGTTTATTTTGTGTAGCAGGTGATGTTGAATTAGTAACTTGCGCGCGCTTCAAATCTGATTATGATTGTTCTTCAACTGTTAGGAGCCAATCATGAGATGTTGGTTCTTGGCCGTCTGACACCACTACTGTTATGGTGTACACGCCTGCTTGATCCGGTTGGAATGTGACGGATGTGTTTCCCGTCCATTCTTGCTGTAGTGTGCCGTTAATATACCATTCTATTGTTAGTATATCTCCGTCTATGTCGATGCATGTAACGTTAAAATCTTGAGTGTCGCCTTTGTTAATTGTTATGTTCTTTTCGCTAGGATATTGGGATAGTATTTCTGGTGGAGCATTTGAGATTGTTATTATTGCTTCTTGGGATTCGCCGTATTCTTCTCCATCGTAGGGTGTGCAGATGACTTTGATTTTGTCCCCTTTATTGAAGTTTTCTGGTCCTAGTGTTTGGTTTGTTGCTCCAGGTATGTCTTGCCATGTTCCTTCTGTTTCGTTGTATTTTTGCCATTGGTATGTGAATGTTATGGTGTCGTTGTCTGCGTCATAGGATGTTATTGTAGCGTTTAGTGTGCTATTTGTGTAGGCAGTCTCCGGAGTTATGGTTATGGTTATGATTTGTGGTGGTGTGTTTTGGATTTTAACGCTTGGAGATTTGTAGATGTCGCCGTATGTGGTTCCGTCTGAAGGCTTTACTGTGAAGTACCAGATTTCTCCTTTTAAGGTGTAGTTGCTTGGGACGAGTAGTGTGTTGTTTAGCTCTGGAACTAGTGCGCCGTTTCTGTACCATCTTATTTCAGTTAGTGTTTTGTTTTCCGGGTCTCCGTCTGGGTCGAAATACGTGTAAGTTGCTGTTAGGTTTTCTGTTGTGTTTGGCTTGGCTGGCGTTATAGCCAAGTCTTTTGCCATTGGTTTGTTGTTTTGGCCTATTATTATTTGGTTGGAGGTTTTTGTTTCTCCGTCTATGTGGCTGTCGTTTGGTGTTACTTTGCAGTACCATGTTTCGCCTGTTTTGAGTTCAGCTTGGACTATTGTTGAGCTGTTTGTTTGGCCTGTTTTTGTTTCGTTGTAGCGTTGTTGTATTTGGCTTGTGGATAGGCTTCTTGGGTATATGCGAACTTCGTCTATTACGCCTTTAAAGTAGTCGAACCATCCTATGTATAACGGGTTTATAGTGCCGCTGGGCTGAATGTTATAGTTTAATGTTGACGATTCGGATGGTGTTTTTGTGGCTACCACCTCGCCGTTAACATAAAGTGTCATTCCTACGCTTTTCTTATAGGTTAGGACTATGTGGTACCATGCGTTTAGGTTTAGTGTTATGCTGGACGTTATCATATTATGGCCGCTTGTCATGGCGTTGCCTGTGGCTGTCCATATGCTTGCGAAGAGTTGTTTGCCGCTTGTTATGCCTATTTCGTAGCTTGGTATTCTGGCTATTATGCGGGTGCTTGTTCCGCTCGGCGGATAAGCTGAAAGCTTTATCCAGACTTCGACTGTTATTTCTGACCATGAGCCGCCGCCGTCTAGGCTGTCAGATCCTGGGATTTGAATGTAGCCTCTGTTGAAGTTGTAGGCTCCGCCAACTATGCCGTTTGGCGTCCAAGTTACGTCTCCGATTACTGTGCCATGGTTATTATATCCTGAATAGTCTTTAACTATGGTTGTGGTGTTTGTGTCGGAGGGTAAGAGTAGGTTTGTTATAGAAATGCCGTTTCTGTACCAGTTGTAGATGTTTGTTACTTTGTCGCCGTCTGGGTCTGTGGTTGATTGGTTGTAGCAGACTATGTTGTCTCCGCTTTTTACGAGTATGGGATCGCTTTGCGTGGGTGGTTCACTTGGAATAGTTGTAAAGGTGAAGGTTCTGCTTGTTTGATGAGTGCCGTTTGTTATGGTTACTGTCCATTTGTAGGTTTTAGAGTATTGGAGTCCGCTTATGTTTATTGAGTATCTTCCGCTTGGGACGTTAATACCGGATCCTGAACCTATGTCTGGGTCTGTTGTTACCGTGTAGTTTAGGTTGGCTTCTGGGCTGGCTATGCTGAAGTTTAGCCGAGAAATGGATGGAGAGATGTTTGATGCCTTGTCTGGCGGGGAAGGCGAATAGATCATAAGCAGTGAAGAAACCGTTTCTTCCGTTTCAACATTGTAGAAGGTTGTTGGGTTTTGCTGGTTGTTGTAGCTTGTTTGTATCCATGCGGCTGATCGGGCGACGTTGGATATGCGTACTTCGTCTATGGCACCATTAAACTTTTCGCCACCGTTATAGTTTGAGGCTAGATACAATGCCTTGCCAATCCAGTCAGGTGTTCCGCTTATTGTGCCTTCCTTAATTTTAACGCCGTTGTAATAGGCAGCAGCTGATGTGCCGCTCCAAGTGACGGCTAAGTGTATCCAATTATATCCCGAGGGCTGACCGCCTGTGCTGAGGGATTTTGTGCCGCTGTCCCAAGTAAGCGTAAGCGACCATCTATCTTGTGAAAGAGATGTTTGGCCTCCGCATATTCCTCGAGTTTGCGTTGGTCCTGTGTTTATGTATTTAGTCCATATGCTGGTGGAGTATGAGTATGGTTTTAGCCAAAGCTCAACAGTTATGGCTGATGTTGGTAGAAAGCCTTCAGGGATCCTGAGGTAGCCATTACTGTTAAATGAATCTGCTGGACCTATTTTGCCGTCTGTTTTGACTATGGTGCTGTACGGCGTTGCATTATTGCCGTTACTTGTAGAATCTAAGCGTGTCCCAGAAATTTCTTCGAAGTGTTGAACCATAACGAAATTTGAATCCCAAACGCCTGAAGCATTTTGTTGGTTTTCCGCTGCGGAATTGCCATAGTATATGTAAAGTGTTGTGTCTTCGGCGTTCGATAGATAGGGTACGTTTACCCATGCGATTAGATGCCCTGTGGTGTTATCGTACAATTCTATTTCGTGTGCAAGTTTGACATTGTTGCTGTCTGTGAAGACTATGTCGTCGCCGTCTTGTTGTGCTTTGGCTGCTAGGTCACTATCGACTATATCTATGAGTAATGGGAAATTAGTTAGGCTTCCGGTAACTTTGTTGTGGTTTATTCTCATTTTTTTGCGGTATTGCCATTCCGTGTTCCACCATGGTTGGAGTGGTTCTGTTGTGAATGTGAAGGTTTTGTTTGTCCAGTTTGTGCCGTCTGTTACTTTTATTGTAAATGTGTAGGTTGTTAATGGTTCGAGCCCAGTGATGTTAAGTGCGTATTTTCCGTTTGTTACGTTTGTTTTGAAGTCACTTCCTATGTCTGGGCTAGTCGTTATTGTGTAGTTCATTCTTTGTTTTTGGTAGTCTACAAGTTTAAATTGTATTTGGGTTAGGCTTAGGGGCACGTTTTCAGCTTTGTCTGGCGGATTTGTGTAGAATATTACCGGGTTTTGGGTGGTTAACAGTGGCACGTATTCGGCAGCTCCTCTTCTGTATTCGCTGTAGAACTGCACTTCTGTTCTTGGCCTTGGATTTGGTCGGCGTGCCGGCGTGTCGAAGGCGTATATGCGACCTCCTTGGCTTGAAACAACTATTTCTGTGTAGCCGTCACCGTCTATGTCTTGGGCTACAGCATAGTTTAATGTTCCCGTTAGCCCAGTTATTCCGTCTAGTACGCGGCCGTCTTTGTCGAATATGAATACGCCTCTATAGTTGCAGACTATGATTTCCATTTTGCCGTCGCCTGTCACGTCTGCAAGTTGCGGTCCGTAGAAGGATTTTCCAATGTATATTCTTCCATCTACCTTCCAGTTAACCAGGTCCCAGATTACAACGTCGTCTGATGGGTATTGGCTTACTGGGTCGCGTGCGTCCTCATGAGGGTCGGCCATTAACATTTCGAGGTTTCCGTCGCCGTCTATGTCGTGGACGGATGGCTGATAGTGGGTTGGTGTGACACCCATTCCGCCCTGATACATTCGTATCGTGCTTCCGTCTGTAGAATTTAATACCATTACTCCGCCGTTCATGTCACCTACGATTATGTCGAGGATTCCATCTTTGTTAACGTCTGCAATCATTGGTATTTGACTGCTGCAAAATATTTCTGAGCGGAACCACCTTAGGGTTAGATTCCTTGCCCAGTAGGATTGCACACCTTTGCCGTAATCGTTGTCTCCATATTCAGCGCTGTTTAAGTACATGTATCTGTCGCCCATATAAAGTTCGAACTCTCCGTCGCCGTCTGTGTCGGCTATTGATAGGCCTCCACCGCATGGACGCCATGCGAACACTTGATGCAATATTGTTCCATTATAACTTAGCTGGGTTATTCTACCTGTTCCCTTTAGCCCTTTATGCACGTCGGTTGAGGCAAAGAAGATTTCAGGGTACCCGTCTCCATCTATGTCGCATATGACTGGGCTGGAGTATGTTTCAAGGCCCAGACCGTCCCTTCTCCAGTATACGCTACCATTATTTGCATGTAAAACCAGTAATCCAGCCGTTGAGCCAGTAACTCGGCTGTTTCCCTCTAGTGGAACGATTATTTCAAGGATACCGTCATTGTTTAAGTCGGCCATTTGGGGTTGGGCCATGTTACCAATATAATCGTCAGAAACTTTCCATATTACGCTTCCATCTGTTCCTTTTAGGGCTACGACTCCGCCTATTCCAGCATGTAACACCTCTTCCAGCCCATCATTGTTTATATCTGCAATTAGTACGCCTGAAGCTCCTGCTGGAACGTTTGTGGCCACCCATTTCTGCTGTAGTATTTTTGTGGTTGTTGTTAGGCTGAGCGTCTTGTTTGTCCATGCAGCACCATTTGTTACATGTACGCTCCAGTAGTATGTTGTCCCAAGTTTTGTCATCTGAGTTGCGTTTACAGAATATACTCCGTCGGGAACGTTTTCAAAAATTCCAATGGTAAACCAAACGTTTGATATTTTTTCTCTGAAAATGATTGTCATGTTATTGTGAAGTGGATTTAATACTTTGACGGATAAAGTTGGGTTTGTGTATACATCTGTAGCTTCGTTTGGAGGGGTTTCTATAATTAATGGTGCGTATGCGTCAGGATTTGTCTCTTCGCCACTTATTGAGTAAAAAGCTGATGGGTTTTGCTGGTTGTTGTAGCTTGTTTGTATCCATGCGGCTGATCGGGCGACGTTGGATATGCGTACTTCGTCTATGGCACCATTAAACTTTTCGCCACCGTTATAGTTTGAGGCTAGATACAATGCCTTGCCAATCCAGTCAGGTGTTCCGCTTATTGTGCCTTCCTTCATTTTTACGCCGTTGTAGTAGGCTCGGGCAACTGATCCGTCCCATGTTATAGCTAGGTGTATCCAATTGTAGCCTGATGGTTGACCTCCAGTACTGAAGGATTTTGTACCACTATCCCATGTAAGCGTAAGAGACCAGCCGTCGCCTGATTTAATTGTTTGGCCCCCGCAGATGCCTGAGGTTGTTGTTGGACCTGTGTTTATGTGTTTAGGCCATGTTGCAGTTTGGGTAGATGAAGGCTTAAGCCAGAATTCCACGGTGATAGCAGATGTTGGTAAGAAGCCTTCTGGAACCCTTAAGTAGCCAGCGCCATTGAAGGCGTCTGCCATGCCAATTTTACCCAATGTTTTACTCATTGTGCCGTACGGCGTTGCGTTGTTGCCGTTGCTTGTTGAGTCTAAGCGAGTTCCAGAGGTTTCCTCAAAATGTTGAACCATAACGAAGTTGGAATCCCAAACGCCCGAGGCGTTTTGCTGGTTTATCGCGTTTGGGTTACCATAATACATATAGAAAATTGTATCTGTGTCTGAGGATATTGAAGGTAGTTTTATCCATGCTATTAGGTGTCCAGAAGTGCTATCGTAGTATTCGATTTCGTGGTTTAGTGTGGTGTTGCTTTCGCCTACGAATACGATGTCGTCACCGTCTGGTTGTGCCTTGTTTTTTAGGTCTATGTCAGTTATGTCTATAAGAACTGGAAAATTCTCTAAAGATGCATTTACTTTTGTATGGATGGTTATCTGCTTCCTAAATAGCCAGCTAGGATTCCACCATTTATTACTGCCAACGGGTTGTACGAGAGTTGATAATAAAATAATAAACATGCTACTTAGCAGTAGCCAACTTGCCATTATGCCTCGAATATTTCTTTTATAAAGCTTAAATTTTCTCATATTCTTTATTTCTCCTTTTCCCCTCATATATAATATTCTTCTGTGACATATAAACAAAATTTATTTGCATAAAATAAGGCATGATCTATCAATCTTACAAGTCAACCAAATCCCCAACACAAGCGCGCGCATAATCTTCTTTAAGAACCTTATAAGAACCTTATGGTTAAGTGGCTGCCTACCTATGAAGCCAACTTCAGTGACAAGCAATGTACACCATTTATCGTTTTGCCTCTTTAATTCGTAAGTGCTTTCCGAGCCCAGTTATAATGTTATAGCTATAAAGCCATACAAGAGCCCTTTTGGCCATGGATTACTATTGCACCCTTGTTCTAGCCTTTTTACAGAACAATAATGCGCGCGCTAAATATCATTCACTTTCTACCAATTTTATGAACCATCAACATGCCATCATCATATATTCTAGAAAAGTAGATATAATTATCGAAACTTTCAAGTTTATCTCCTAGCGGTTGAAGGTAAGGTCCCCAGAAACCACCATAAATTGGCTGGTTTTCGAACATTTTTGCCAATATTAAATAACTATATCCACGCGTCACAAGAACATTGTACAGATTTGAAGTATTATTTAGATTTCCCACATCTGAGCCGAACTCGTTTACTGAAATTGAGTTTGCCTTTCCTAACTCTGCGACAACTCCAAAGATTTGGGCAGAAATCTGATTACTTGATACCAAACTACCTGAGTTAATGATGTTGGCAATCCAACTAGCACAAGGGTTAACCTTATGATAGTAGTCCACCCCAACAATGGATATTGTTTCAGTCCAAGTTAGTGAAAAGCTTAGAAGAGTAATGACAACTATAAGTAGCGGCATTATATATTTTATAAGATTGTGTTTCCTTGTAACAAACCACGTTTGAGCAAGGATAATAGTTATTATAGGAACGTAAATCCACCCAATGGCTATCTTTCCTAAAAGTCCATAAATTAATAACCTCGTCCCAAATGCAAAAAGCAATGAAAAAGCAAGTATGTTAGCGCTATTTTCCTTCCTTGTAAGTCGTGCATGCGACTTCGTTGTTTTTCTCACGTTTTTTAAATAGAGACTGACGCATACAACTATAACCATCCAATTCAATACGTTAAATGTCATATCAAGGTATTTTATAAGAGGATTGGTGTAGGGTCTGCTTGGTCCAAGAGTTGCAGTACTTTCTCTGGTAATTAATGAAATTAAGTACGAAAAATAATTTACTAGCGCATTTGCCAAAACTCCTATAGACATATTGCGCATAAAAACGTATGTGATAAAATCAAATCCTAGGAAAATAATAACACCTAAAAGCGTAAAGTAGGACATAACTTTAAACGCATTGGTGTCATACTTCGAATGATTTTTAAATGAAAATAATGTAATCGAGAGAAAAATAGCGATAGTCAAGAACTCGGCGGTATAGTAGGCTTGAGAACACGCCCAGAACAACAACGAAACAACTAAGACATCACTCCGTGACCATTTGCCTCTATCAATATAGCATAAAACTATGATGAAAATAATTATTAATTGCAGAAGATTTCCGTATGATTGGTATCCTATGCTTGTTTCTGTTAATACATGAAACGTACTGAAACCCATTATTACTGCGAAAACAACACCTGTAAGACGAGCTCCTAAACGCCGACCTATCAAATACGCTAGGATGACGGACATGATTCCTGGAAGCGGCATTAAGCAGACGGTATAAATGGGTAAACCGGTCACAACGCTTAAGATAGTCACTAAAGATATTATTCCTCCTCTTGCAGAAATAGAGTTAGCATGAACTTGCCAGTAACCATATGTAGTATAAGGTTCAAATGGTATGTGACCTGAAAATTGCGTTTCTTTAGCCAGTGCAATTACTGAATTTGTGAAAGGTTCAATAATGTTGTATGTAAACACTAATAATGAAGGTATTAATGAAATACCCACAATGCAGAAAGTCAAGATTGTGAACATTTGCAGAGATTTAACGCTGACGTACACAGCTACCACTTCACAATTTTATGATTATTAGGAATATATCCATATTTAAGCATCTAATCGACTTGGAGCTCAGCTCTTTTGTTCAGAATAGCCTTTAAAGAACTGATGAAAGAATTTCGTTTCTCATTTGCCAAATCCTGAATTACATTTTTTGCTTCATTTGAAAGTTTCGCTCTTTTTTCAGGTTTCCAAGACCATACTTCAATTATTTTTCGACTAATAGCATCTACATCTTCTCGCACCACTAGATCAGGATTCAATAATTCAACCAGGTCTTTTGCTCCTGTTTTCCTTGTAACCACCGGAATGAGTCCTGCAGCCATAGCTTCTGCAACTGAGGCCCCAAATGCTTCTATTCTTGCAGGGTGTACATAGACTGAGCATTCTGAAACTATTTTGAGCAACTTTTTTCTTGTAACATGGCCGAAGAATTCAATTTCTCTACGCTGATTAGATTCGTAATGTTGCACGTGACCTATAACGTAAACTTTAGACATCTTCGTCTTCTCATACAACATATGCGCTATTTTTGGCAAAAGATCAACTCCTTTATGGAATTTAGGAGTTCCGATAAAACAAGCTTTCATCGAGTTTATTGATGGATTAATCTCAAGAAAATCTGTAATATTCGGAATTGGGAAGCAAATCACAATAGGACCTTTATAGCCAATCAGGTCCTTAACCAAAGAGCGCATTAATGAAGAAGTGGCGATGACTCCGTCCACATCTTTAAGCATCAACTTGAAGATTTGCCGATGGTCTACAAAAGCATGGCTAGTTGTGACGAAAATTAAATTGCTGATCAAGCCTATTTTCTTCAATGCCCAACCAATAGGAAGCGTACCAAAACCGTCAGCCACAGCTACATCATATTTTCTTCCAGCAAGATACTTGACCATTTCCATGTTAAATGGGCGAACAGCAACAACATCAGCATTAGCAGTAACGAAATGCTCGTGAGCAGGATGAGGCCCCCCTTTCCAACAAAGATACAAAAGTTTCGCAGCATTAGGATCCATTTAGCCTCAACTCTTGATTAGTTATAAATGGGAACGCGCGTTTTAAATTCAGAGATCGTACTAGTATATACCATGTGCACACATAAATTCTCGCCGCACTTTCAACCTCTGCACAAGTGGCTATTTTCGTCCATCAAGATTTGTTTTAGCATATATTATACCAAGTCCATTAGAGTAGATTAAACTATTTCGATTACTAGTAAAACTTGAGTTAAAATAGTAAAGTTGTCTGGGTAAATACTGGAGGCTCAAATATGATTTTTCATTTTTCATTTGAGCAATTGTAGTATTGTCATATTCATCGATGACGAGTACTGGTATAGATACATTTGCATAAAACGGGATTAAGAGAGCGTCATCAACTAGGAGAGAAATCTGCCTTTTTACGTTCGTTGCGACAAATTGCACCATTTGCATTTCATCCTGATGTATAAAAGATACGTACGTAGAATAATACAGGTTTGATACCAAGAATGTTCCGATTACGAGAAATGGCAGAACCGTTTTCAATATTTCTATAACTCTTCTGAAAGTCAAGGACTTGGCTCTTTTATTTGCTATTATATATGAAGATAAGGTGGAAATAACAACTCCAGCGTAAAGAAGTGCACGTCCCACACCAAACGTTGCCGGTGTCAAGTAAATTACAACACCACCAAGCAGAATTCCAATACCCATAAAAAATAACAGTTTAACCTCTATTTTGCGCCGAAATAGCAACAGTGCTGAAGCGCTTAAAAAGGCAAACAATCCATAAATTCCATAGCGATATAAACCAAGTAAAGGCAAGAGAGGTTCAGTCATGGGCCTAAGCACAATAGTCTGAGCAAATCCAGAGAGCGTTTTCTCACCCCTTAAAACCAACGAAAGAAACCTCAAAGCTTCCGTCCACGGTTCAGTTGATACGAACTCGTGCCATGAAACAAAAAGAACAACCGCTATCATTAGCATTCCCAGAGTTACAAACTCTCTAATATCCAATTTCAGAGGTCTTGTTAGTCTTCCGAATAAGCAAATACAAAGCAAAGTTGTAATAGCAAACAATGAGGAAAACACATGAGTCACTGTTAAAGCTGTTATAAGAACTAACACAAGAACGCTCCATACACGTTTTCTTACAAAAAAGGTTTTAAGAATGCTATAAACCAAAAAAATGTACAAGCATAAACCAAATAATTGAGGTGAAAAGTGGTTACTATTGAAAAGCCTGAAAGAAAAAACCAAGTATATTGTTGGAACCAACCAACTCATCTCAATACGAGCTTTTTCCGTTTTTACGAAAACTTTTCCAATTGCAAATAAAAGGATAATAATTAACAGATTCAAAATAGCTGCAAAAAACAGGTTTGAAAACAGCACAGAAAGACCAAGAACTTCCGATAGAGCTGCTGAGATAAAAAAGGTTCCAGGATATTCGTAATATCCGGCAGTACTCGAAAAACTTCCGTTATTTATAATATGCCTTGTAGTTGCGCTATGTGAAAAGGTGTCCCAGAAGAAGATACTTGGATATTGTACCAATTCAAATAATATTAATAATAGAATTGTAAAAGTAAAGGGAATAATTATTGATAAACGCTTGTCTAGTTTTTTAATTAGCAAGACTCCAATAGGTAGAAGCACCAAGTAGAACCATGTGAGCTTAGGAAACATATAGACTAGATCACCCCCTGAGAAATTTGAATCTGAGAAATTCATTCTCAAAAATATAGTACCAACTAATAAGATCAAAAAGTAAAAACAAGCAGCAACAAAATACAGCCATATGCTTCTTTTCATAGGAAAATTCTCCTTCTCACTTTCGTGCCATACTTTATGTTTTCAAGCAGATCTCTGAACAGTGTCCGCATGACTTTTCTTTCTAGGTCATCAGCTCTCACATATTCTTTTGATGGTTTTGGACTGCTAAGGTACCTGCTAAAGGTTTTTTCTGGTCTTGAGAGACTTTTTCTTAAGATATGATAAACAAGAAGAGATGGATTGAAGAACGATTTGTAACCATTAAGCACCAATTGGGCTCCAATGTATTGCTCATTCCAAGGCGCTGTTTTCAAGAGTGGATGTTCTGGAAATTGAGCGTCCTCGACAGCTTCTTTCTTGAAGCTCATATTTACTCCTCTGACTGGAAGAGAAAGACACTTCTTATAAGGTATGCCAGGTCCAGCTGCTACTGAAAAGGTATTGGTAATGTATACTCCCTGCCGATAATCTTTGAAGAGCGAGTGTGGTCTCTCAAGTGTTGGCAACAAAAATCTCCGGTATACTCTGACAAGAGGTCTCTCAACATCTGAACGTAAGAATTTGCCTGAATCCAAGTCATAGTAGATAATGTGCCCCGAAATCGCCCCAGCTCGAGGAAATCTTTTGTGTTCACTTATATGTTCATTTATCCAGTTTATGGGTAAAATGGCGTCGTCATCTGTAAATAACAGAATATCTCCCTTCGCGTTTTTCAGGCACATGTTCAAAGCATTAGTAAAGTACCCTTCATGCTGAATCAGGATTCGATATTGCAGGTTTAACATATCGCATGTTTTCCGAACTATGTCCTCTGTTTTGTCTCCGCAAGGCTTGATGACTATGACTACCTCAAAATCTTTAAATGACTGGTTTCCCAGACTCTCAAGTACGTAAGATATGAAAGGTGCGCCTTTATACGTCGGTATTGCGACAGATGCTAACATTATCTCATCCTTGCTCAATTAACCTTTTTAAGATATTTTAATGTCTTTTTAGAGATGAACATGGGTGTCTTCAAGTGAATCAAACTTTGCAACTTCTCAGAATCATATCTTCACCTTTTGAAAAAGCTAGTGTACCTCCTACAAACAATCGACAATTATTAGACTTATATAGGTATTCTATTAAGAACAGAATGTCTTTTTTCTTCTTAGAAGCTCTTAAGACAAGTAATAGAATAACTCCTCTTGAATCTGTTTATGAAAGAGAATATAAAAAATATTTGATAACTGTGGATGCAATTGCAAGAATCTCACTACTGCTAGCGGAAAAGAATATCGAACATGCTATATTCAAAACTATTCGACCATACAAATCTACAACAGTGGATATTGATATCCTAATTTTTGGAAATATTGACAATTATAAAAGATCCGTGAAGGTGATGCGAGAAGCAGGGTATTCCCTAGTCACAGAAGGGCCGAACTCCACAACATTATGGGACGGAAAAGCAAACATAGGAATAGACTTGTACAATCAAGTGGCTGTCAGTTTCATAATTTACATCGATAAGGAAAAATTGACTAGTTATGTCATAAGTATGAAACTACTTAATGGAGAATCTATAAAAACTTTAAAGCCTGAGGCGGATTTAGCTTGTGTTATTGCTCATTCTGTTATTAAGGAGCAGATGTATACCTTGGCTGAATATTTCACCTTTATGCACTATCTAAAGCAGCTAAACATCAACGATTTTCTTTATGTGGTCAAACAGAGTAACATAACAACAGCCGTAATGACACATGCATCAATAACTGCATTACTACACAAGGCAGCACACAACACAATACCAGACAAACTTCAACAAATCCTCAACGCTGTCGGCGAAAAAAACCTTGAAACAACAAGACTCATCAAAAATAACTTCGAAACCCCACATAAATACCATCTAATAACCGTAGCCGAAACCTTTCTAGAAACAGCGAAAACAAAAAAGAACAGAAACAGCATGGCTATGCAAATCTACCACATGCTAAACCCGAACTTCACCAAGAAAATTCTAAAAAGACTATTACAACACATGAAAAGAGAAACGTATTAATTCATCCGTTTTCCAATAAAACCCAAAATACTTTGATGAGCCTCCTTAATAGAAAGCCTCGACGTATCAATGTAAACGGCTCCAACCACTTTTGTCAGCTTCCTGAACAAACGTCTATGAAACTCCGTATATTCAAGGGGTCCAGCAACCTCTTTACGCCTTGACAAAATAGTCCCATAATCAGCATCAACAAATACAAAAATAGTCCCCTTTGGAATAAGCCTCAATAAAAACCTTGCATGCCAACTCTTAGCAAAACCTTCGTCTCCTAAAAAATAGGCAATACTCGCAATGCTGTCAACAATAAATCTTTCAGCAACAACTACACGCCCCAACAATAATGGCAAATAAACCTGCAAAACAACCACAGGAACAATGCTAATAACTTCGATTGTCGCCCAAATCCAACGCGACAAACTCCCCTTCAAAATAGGAGGACTCATAGTGATTGGGCTAACTGCACCATAATCTTTTTCATTCAAATACGAAACCGCAAAACCCATTCGCATTCTTTTAAGCATACCACTTCTATCATCACAAAGATTTAACTTGTAAAAAAGCATCCACAACAGATAAGCAAACGTGTGCGTCGAACGAACCCAAGCTCTCTTAACCCTAAGCCCCCTTGCCGTCAAAAAATTTACTAAAAGCTCTGCTTGAGTTGACTTGCCAGCTCCGTCAGGTCCAAAAAATGCTATAACCCGAGGAAATCCATAATTTGCACACATTAATTATTCACCAATGACGAAACTCAACTTTAATGCAAGTAAATACTCTCTAGTCTATCAGCAACTTCGTTCCAGTCAAGAATCTTCGTTCCTATCCATTTTTTCATATTTCTCCTATCAACTCCACTATCAAGAACATACCTAATAATTTTAGCCACTTCATTCAAATCAATTGGTAAACCTACGCCAAAACAGCTTTCATCATCAACCCATTCACTCAAAGCCGAAGTATCTGCAACTATGCAAGGAGTACCGGCAGCCAAAGCCTCAGCAACAACCAAAGAATACGCTTCATACCTCGACAAAAGCACAAAAACATCCGCGTCCAAAAACTTCTGCAAAAGCTCACCTCTCGGCAAACCTTGATAAAACTTAACTCTATCATAAACTTTCAGTTCCCTCGCACGCCTTTCCAAATAAGGCCTAAGAGGACCACTACCAACTATCTCCAAAACGACATTTTTGGCTAGCTTAGGCAAAACTTCAACTAGATATTGAGGCCCCTTAAAGCTACTCAAATAACCAACATACAAAATTGACTTATAATTATGATTCTGCCTTTTTAAACCAGAAAATTCGCTTAAATTCACCCCATTAGGAATCACAACAATCCTATCTGGCTTAAGTCCAAACCATCGGCATAAAATTGACTTTTCATACTCAGACACAGCAATAATTTTATCAGCCTTCATAAGGGTTCTTTTTCCGAAAGGCTTAAACAGCCGGAAGAGCGATTCCCGAAAAGGTGTATGCCCAACTCCGTGAAAATGTGTTGTAACAATAAACTTATCACATTTAGCCAGTGTCGAAAAATGCATTGGTAAAGCATGATAACAATGTGCGTGAACAATCTCACATTCAGTTTTACAAAGTCTTAAGAGCATTTCCCAAGACAAAAAGTATGAGTCGCTTGGAGAATAGCATTTGAACCTTTCCACCTTAACTCCATTAATCACCTCATGCCGCGGATACTTCATATTAGGATTTGTCGCGTAAACTGTGACATTATGCCTTTTTGCAAGCCGCTCAGAAATGCTCTTAACATGCATAGAAACACCGCCCACTTCTCCATAATTAAATGGGCAAACTTGTAGGATGTTCATGGATGTCACGCCATAATTCGTGGAATTTGGACAGTTAAATTGTGATGTGTATTTGTGTTTTACAGGTGTGCGAAAGTGTTTATTAAATAGTAATACACATTAAACAGCGATTAGAATAAATGCTGGAATCCGCAAAATTAGAAATACTAAAAGGTGAAAACATGATGCCCCTTTCTCCGCAGAGAAGGGTGCAAGTTACTTCACTAATTCTCATAATTATCATCTCAATCATAATTGTAGGTTACGCCATTGAATCCTCTACAATCATTCCGTCAAGCGGCTCAATCTACTACCAGCCAGAATTCCAAATTCTATTCAACGATGGATTCGAAACAGGCAACTTAAACGCTTGGAATGGCACCAAAACAACAACAGGCGATCAAATCACAACTGCAACAACAAACCCTTATGAGGGGTCGTACCACGCCGTATGCCAAACAAACGCCGTAACTTCAGGTACAAAATACGCTTACAGCTATGTCAGCTTGGCAACACCAGTCAGCGAAATCTATGCAAGAGCTTACTTCTACATTTTCGACGGGTTGCCGCTTGACGATAATGATGACAGGTTTGGCCTAATAGCCTTTGAAGTTAACAGCCAACTCCAATGTACCTTCCGTGTTCATCGCTCAGGCGGCGTTGACAAGTTCAACATTATCGGCTTTAACGGTACGGCGATCGTTCAGAAAAGCACGAGCGCTGTTTACCCTGAAGAAGGCAAATGGTACTGCATTGAGTTCTATATAAAAGTGCATAGTATAAAGGGTGAATACCGCGCATGGATAAACGGTGTTGAACAAATAACTATTACAAATGTTGACACGACACGGTATGGAAATGGCGTAAATTGTATCCGTTTTGGATTGACATCAACAATAAACGTGCAACATGCTGTTACGATCTACTATGACGCGGTAGTTGTAAGCACCAGATACATAGGCCCACTAGAAGCACAGGTTTTGTTCACGGACGGGTTTGAAAGCGGAGGCTTTTATGAATGGAGCGGAGTAAAAACCACCAGCGGTGACAAAGCGACGGTAACGGCAACGAATCCATACCATGGAACATTTAGTGCCCAATATCAAACAAGCGCCATAAATTCAGGGACAAAATATGCCTATAGTTACGTTACTTTAACCAAGGTGGTTACCGAAATTTACGCAAGGGCCTACGTCTACATTGCTGATGGCTTGCCGCTCGACGATAATGATGACAGGTTTGGCCTAATAGCCTTCGAAGTTAATGGTCAGCTTCAATGCACTTTCAGGGTTTACAGGTCAGGAGGTGTTGACAGGTTTAATCTAATTGGTTTTAATGGAACTAACATAGTACAGAAAAGCACGGACGCTATTTACCCAGAGATAGGTAAATGGTATTGCATTGAATTTTACATTAAAGTTCACAGCATTAAAGGCGAATACCGGGCTTGGATCAACGGTGTTGAACAAATATCAATAACAAATGTGGATACAACAAGATATGGCTGGGGTGTAACCCGCGTCCGAGTAGGCTTAACATCCACGATAAATGTTCAACACGCCGTTACTGTTTACTGTGATGTTGCAGCGATAAGCACCCAGTATATCGGAGAATTTTACGAATTCGCGGTTATAGGCACACCAGAAGAAAATCCTGCAATTTCAAACTTTTATTGGCTTTTCGGCAACCAAAGCATACGATATAAAGCGCTTAAGCCATCAGATGTGAAGGGTTCAGTAGATGTGGACTTGTTTGAAGGTTTAGTTGTCTGGACAAAGAATGGAGGCTACAATGCTGGGGCTGTTAAAAAGTTCGCCCAAAAACACGTCGTCATATCACACATATGGGATTTCTGCAACATACTGTATCCAAATCTGAACAGCGGCATCCAAATCGTGACAACTAATACCGTAACTTACGTTAGAGACTGGGGCAATTTCCGAACTGGCGACTTGGTAGATGTTCGCAACGAAACAGGCAAAACTGACAAACTTATGACTGTTATTGCTCCAGCCCTAACCGTTTTTGTCAACACGTCTGTAATAGCCCAATATGATTCCAACAGAATAGCATTTTTCCATATGAATGGCACAAAACCGAAAAGCGGATTCTACGTAATGGACTTAGACGCAACTACACCCGAAACCGAATGGACTGGAATTTGGCATGTTTTTCCAGCAGTTAAAATGGTTTCAGATTTTCCGACAGGACGCTACGCCCGTTGGATGGCTAATGGCGTTAGCTGGTGGAATCTAGATTGGATCTACAGCAGAGCAAATGCCCTAGTTAATGAGAACGATGATATATTAGATATGTCAGTTATTGGTAAAAGTGTTTTGGGACGCGACATCATCGCCGTGACCATTGGCAAGGGTTCAAGAAACATAATTATTGATGGATGTATTCATGGAAATGAGAAGGCTACAGCCTTTGCGGCGCTTCGTCTAATTGAGTTGCTAGTTGAGTTTTACCGCTCCGATTCTTGGTGGCATTCAAAGCTGAATAATGACTGGCGCGTCTTTGTTATCCCTGTTCTAAACCCTGATGGATTTGCTTCTAATACTCGTGAAAACGCTAATGGGAAGGATTTAAACCGTCAGTTTCCACCAGGTACGACTACAACCGAACCTGAAGCTTGGGCTTTAAGGTGGTTAATGGGAAATTATACGCCTACAGTTTATATTAACATGCACGAGGGCTATTACTGGTATCCCAACTGGTTGATTTATGGCAACTATGAATCTGGATCAAATAAAACCATCACGGTGAATGCTTTGAAGACAGCAAACGAAACATTTGTTTCTCTTCGTCATTGGGGATGGTTTGATGAGCAAGGAAAACATGTTTGGATTGGAAAAGTTTCTACGATTGCTCAGGGTGGCGTTAACAGCATGGCAGTTGCATATGCAAGTTATCAGTACGGGGCCTCGTGTATGCTTGTGGAGAGTATTGTATGGAGCAGTTCTTATAAGGCAAGGCAGTGTCTCTGGGCTATGGATTACTACTGTACATTAGTGCTGTCCTTTTTACAGAATAATAATAGACTCTGAAGTCAAAGAAAAAGATAATTAGTTATAAGATGCAGTCAGCTTATCCCACTAACTTTTGATATAACTTTTCTCAGCTTACCACTTTTATCCAGCGGAATTTCATCGACAAACTTGATTTCCAGCGCGACTTCAGGGCCAATATTCAATATGCTTCTTAAATGCTTTATAAGCTCATCTGCCATAACTCTTTCGTCAACATTACAGTTATCCCTAACTTTTACAAGAAGCTTTAAAAGGTCAAGTTTTTCTTGCAACACGCGGTACTGGTCGATTTCAAAGTAATATTTATAAAATTCCATGGACCAGCCAAAGGTCAATGGTAGTAGAATTCGACCATCAGGTAAAACAACTATTGAGTCGCTTCGACCTTCAATACGTTTCAACAACGGGAAGGTTCTTCCACATTTACATTTAACATCTTCGTCATAATATACGCCGATATCGTCAACAGAATACCTTATCAGTGGCATAGCGTAATTAAATAGGCTTGTACAAACTATTTCTCCTATTTCTCCAGGATGTGCTACCTCGCCGTCTTTTACTATAAGCTCTAAGACAACAGAATCGAAGTCGATGTGATATCCGTTTTTTTCCCTACATTGCCACGCCATGCGTTCAAATTCAACTGTTGCATATTGATCAAACAAGGGCGCATGAAAAACTTTTTCGATGAAAGAACGTGAATGATCATCTATCGTCTCAGCTCCACTAATCATAAAACGAGGACTAATTGAATGGCAACCTTTTTTTTCAGCCTCTTTAGCCAATACAAATAGGAAATTTGAATATCCATCAAGAACGTCGGGTTTAAGCCTTTCAACAGTTGCAAATTGTTTAGCTATATCGTCAAAGACTGAGACACTCCTAGGAACATAAATTCCAAAGATTCTTTGAAGCCTACCAACTTCTCTAAAGTGAATCGGTGCTGATATTGTGACCCACCTATCACGTGGTTTTTGACCCAAAGCAATGTTAGCCCTTAAATGCTTAGCCTTTCTAAACTCATCCTCCACCTCACTTAGGTATACACGCAGTGGTTTTCCTGTAGAACCGCTGGTAGAAACGGTTTTTAACTTTTTAACGTCATATACTCTAGAAATCATTTTATCTAAATTTCGCCTAACATCATCCTTATGCAAAATTGGGAGTTTCTTTAGATCCTCAACAGTTTTTATATCTGTGGGCTTAATCTTTAACTTATCAAATATTTCATGGTAAAATGGAACAGTTTCATATGCATGCTTCAAGATTTGCCTCAACATTTGCCTTTGGTGGTTCTTGAGTTTTTCTAAAGGCCAATAGGCACGTCTCTTCATACTATTCAAGTACCAATAAGCCCTAAAATAATTAACCATAATACATGCCCCCAACCATAATAAGACGGTGAACGGTTTTTGGTAAATTAAGCTAAATCTTTTCATACCGAGTGAGTTCTGAAACAACCGCAGCAAGTTTGCCACTCTTGCTTAAAGGCAACTCCTCAACAAACTCAACCTCAAATGTTAAATCATCTCCGCTAATGTTTAATGCTCGTCTAAAATGATTGATTAATTCAAATTTTAACGTCTCTTTATCGTCAACAATCTTCTTCAGCTTTAAGTAAATTTTTATGAGATCTATCTTCTTCTGAATAATGCGATAACGATCAATGCAATTGAAAAACTTATACTCCCTCATGAGGATTAGAAAAGCCTGAGGAGAAAATATAGGACCGCTAGGTATGACAATAAATGAGTCTTTACGACCCTCTACCAGTTTCATTAGTGGAAAACTTCTACCACAAGAGCATTTATCGTTTGACAGCACACCTACATCTCCTACAGCATATCTAATAAAGGGCATGGCATAATTGAACAGGCTTGTGCAAACTATTTCACCACTCTCGCCTGGCGCGACTTTTTCGCCGTTTTCATCCACAAACTCCATAATGATAGTGTCGGCATCAATATGATATTCGCTTTTCTCTTCACACTGCCAAGCCAAAGCTTCAAGTTCGTTAATTGCGTATTGATCATAAAATGGGGCGTTAAAGACCTTTTCTATGAGATTCTGCTCGTAATCGCCCAACATGTCAGCTCCGCCGATAACCAACCTGGGTTTCCATACTTTGCATTCCCCTTTTTCTAACTCCTTTGCCATAAGCAGTAAGGAGCTTGAATACCCCTCTAAAATGTCAGGTTTAACGTGATTTACAAAAGATATTAGCTCGCTGGCAGGATCAAAAACAGATGCTGTTATTGGTGTAAAGATTCCTAGATGTTTCTGTATTGGAGCCATATTGCTTCTTTTCGCGTGAAATGGTGATGTGATTACAACCCACCTGTCCCTTGGTTTTTGCCCACAGCATATATTTGCCCTAAGCAGCTTGGCTTTTCTAAACTCGTTTTCTGACCTTGTTAAATAATAAGTTAAAGGTTGTCCGGTGGTACCGCTGGTTGATTCTGCCAAAAGATTGGAAATAGAAAATTCGTTTGAAATTACTTTCTCAACATTCGTTCTCAGTTCTTCTTTTCTAATTATTGGTAACTTTTTTAAATCTTCAACACTCCTAATCTCTTCAGGCTTTAAATTCAGTTTTCGAAATATGCTGCGGTAGAAAGGCACATGGTTATAAGCATATTTAACGATCTCTCTTAACTTTTTATTCTGATAATCCACTAGCTCCTCGTATTTCCATTTACAATGCCTTATTAAACTAACTAGATCATAAATCAATCGAAAATAATTGTACATGCTCCATATACCTCTAAATTTTTAAACGACCTCTGAGATGACTATTCTAAATTTGCCACTTTTATCCAACGGAATTTCATCTACAAATTCAACTTCAAAGGTGACCTCATCTGATTTTAAGTTTAAAGCTTCGATAAAGACTTGCTTTAATTCAGTTTCTACCGCTTTCTCATCTAAACCATCCTCATTTAAGGAGAGAAGTAACTTAAAATGTTCAACCCCTTTCTGAATTACACGGAACTTTTTAATCTGATTGTAAAAGCTTAGCCTATACATTGCAGCGATGATGGCGAAAGCTGATATGGCTCTGCTACCCGGCAAAATTATAACCTCGTCTTTTCTACCTTCCATAACCTTCATTAATGGTAAGGTTCTACCACAGGGACATTCATCCTCATCTGATAACATCCCAACGTCATCTAGAGCGTATCTAATGAAGGGCATAGCCTTGTTAAAAAGGCTGGTGCAAACTATTTCGCCTGTTTCGCCAGATGCAACAGCTTCTCCATTTTCGTCGACAAACTCCATAATAATTGAGTCTGCATCGATATGATACAGATTCTTTTCCTCGCATTGCCAAGCTAACCTTTCAAACTCTGCAGCCCCATACTGGTCGTAGAAGGGAACGCCGAAAACCTTTTCAACATATTTTCTAGAGGCAGGGTCTATTAAATCTGCGCCGCTGATTAGGATTTTAGGTTTTATGGTTTTAACGCCTCGTTTTTCAACCTCTTTTGCTAGCAGCAGAAGCGAGCTTGCATAACCGTCTAAAACGTCTGGATTAAGTTTGCTGATAATTGAAATTTGAGTTGAGACATCGTTGAAAACTGAAACAGACATTGGTGCGTAAAACCTTAATAGCCTTTGAAGCCTCGTAGCCTGATTAAAGTATATGGGTGAAGTGATGGTGACCCATCTGTCCCTCGGCTTTTGCCCGCATGCTATGTTAGCCCTTAAATGCCTTGCCTTCCTATACTCGTCCTCTTTACGGCTAATGTAAAAGTATAAGGGCTTACCAGTGGAGCCGCTTGTCCTCAACATTTTAAGCTTTGAAATTTCATATCCCTTAGAAATCATTCGCTTTAAATTCTGCTTAACCTCATCCTTACGTATGATTGGCAACTTTGACAAATCGTCTACTGTTTTAATTTCATCAGGCTTCAGGTGTGCCCGTTTAAACTTTTCATGATAGAACGGCACATTTTCATAGGCGTATTTAATTATTTCCCGCAATTTTTTATTTTGATGTTTCAAAAGTCTTTCACGGGGCCAATAGGCCCTTCTCATCAACATCCGCAGGTAATAGTAAGCCCTTAAATAGTTTACCAAATAGTTTTCACCTCTTATGCGGCTTTTTAGCGGTTATGAAGGGTTTTAAAGCCAGAGTTACCGCATCTTCCACGTTTTCCTTTAAAACCGGAACCTTCTCTTCAAGTAAGCCTCTAATTTCTTCCCTTCTGCTCCAAACTTCACTTATCTTTTCAAACAGTTTCTCAGCTGAGAAATCCCTTATGAGGATAATGCAGCCATCCAAGCCCAAGAGCTGGAAGAAACCGGTTTGTTTCTGATCATAAGCAATACATATGGTTGGTATAAATCCTGAAATTGCGAAGACGGCTGGATGCATCTTTGAAGAAATGACTAAATCCATACTGCTCAAGGCGGATTTGAAATCTTCAACTGTAGGCGCTTCGTAAATAGTTGTTTTATCCTTGTTTCTCATCAGCTTCATAATGGATTTGCTTACTTCTAAATCGTCATGGGAGAAGCCACTTACATAATGTGGCAAAAATATAATGTAAAACCCAAACTTTTCAACAGCTAAATCTAAGGCCTTAGCATGACCAACCACGTATCTATTAATATCATTTTTAGACAAACTTTGGGCATAAAAGCCCGGGGAAACACCGAGAAGTGGCCGTTGAAAACTTTCAAAAGCCACATTGTTTTCGTTTCCTTTGAATAGAACCGTTGTGTCCGCCGTTAAGATTTTCCCACACTTAACTCCTAAAGAGTTAACAACCTGGTATGAAACTGGTTCTCTAACCAACACATACTCCATCCTGTTCAATGCAAGTATGGTTAGAAAGCGTCCAAACCATGTGCGGAAAGGTCCTATGGAATTTGGAAACATAATAATGCGCTTTCCTAGAAACGCGGCGCATAATACGTCCCAAACTCTAGAAAAAAGCATAGACCACCACGTTACAACCCAGTAAATGTTTAATGGAAGAAATGAAGCAGCCTCTTTAAAATTTTCATTGCTATAAGAAACTATAACATCCGCATCCTTAAAACTTCTAAAAACTTCGCCTCGGTAAAAACCCTTTGAACCCACCTTTTCAAGAATTACGGAAAAAACTGAAAGAACTGTTTGAGAAAACATTAGCAGTAGACTTGCAACAGCAAACAATTTGTAAGAGATGCTGCCACGTTGCACGCCGAATTTTTTGGCGAAAAAGTCAGCCTTCTCATAAGGGATATCAATTATTGGCGGAAAAACCTCAGTCAGAGGCAGTTTCAGTTTTTTAACGCCCTGAACGTCAGTCGTGGATACGGAAATTTGAGTGTCGGATCCAAAAATCCTTCTTAAAACTTGGATGTCGCATTTTAAAAGCGCCTGAGTTCCCTTGTTAGCCATGTTCCCCACGTGAATGATATGCACTCTGAAGCTCAATCTAAATCACTCAAACTATTCTAGAGATAGCATGAAAATTTGTATAGGCCGTAATACAGCCTAAAAAGCGGGAGAGGAATGTAAGTCAAAAGGGTTTTAAGGAAACCTCGTTCACATGCCTCAGCGTTAAAAAGCGCAAACAAGTTTCGTGCATACGTTAGCGGGGAGTTGCTTGAGCGAAAAGTGTTGACTTTAAAGTTTGGAACTTTTCGCCAAGATTTTCTTATTAAGGCTAGTCTGGCTTCGAGTTCCATCTTCTTGAACTTTAACGGTTCAGCTTGAGACCTTTTAACTTTTGAAGGATTTATAGGCTTAAGGGTAAGCACACCCGTTGAAGAGGCTAAGTCCAGAATTTCTCGACCCTTCTCCGTTCTCACAACAATAATAGACTTGCCTATCCTCTCCGTTTTTAGTTCCTTAAGCCAAGCATCGCCCACCGAGACGTCTGAAAACTCGTTAGTCTCATCCATACACATTAGACACCTCAATGGAGTAAAAAAGAAGGATGAAAAGGGAGGCCAATACGCATTCCAACTCCCAACATACTGAAGGGTCAAAACTTCATCGCCTTTAAGCCTAATAAACATGCAACCAGGCCATCCCATACCACGGTAGGCTATTTCCCTAACCCTTCCAGGAGTGACGCCTAACTTTCTAAGCAGAAAGTATGTGCCATTAAAATTTACTGTATGAGAACAAAACAGCCCTATGTGTAATATGATTTTCTCTTTTAAACCTTTAATGTTCATTTCGGCTTTTCGCAAACTGTGAATTTGACATGGCAAGCCAACAAAGGCAAACCGCCCATCTTCTTTTAAAACCTCTTTTAAAACAGTGTTTGGCGATGTTGGACAATACTTGGACTTCGACGCTAAAACAATTTCATCCCTTGACTTCGCAATAAAAGACTCTGGCAGGAGGGGTTTATCCCGCCTCATCTTTGTTACAACTGCACCGTCAATAATGCCCTTCTCAAGGGCATAAATGAGAAGTTGGGATACAATCCCTCCTGAGGCAGCGTTGAAGCGCACATCATAATCATTTGAATGGCCAACATAACAGTCTAAAAAATTGCCAAGTAAGGCGTCATTGGGCTGATGGCCGAAAAAAGTTTGGTTTAAAGCTTCAAAGTCAACTTCCCAGCCTGGACAGCATTTTAGGCATAAGCCACAGCCATTACATTTGCTACTATCGACTCTTGGCTGTAGAAGGCCTGATGTAACATGCATTTCAACAGCATTGTTTGGGCATATTCCTGCGCAGGTTCCGCATCCCGTGCACAACCCGTCTTTGACAACGCTTTCAATATTTTTCAAAAATGGTTCTCCAAACTTTCCATTTAGGATATACTGTTAATAGGCTTCCAATAGGCGGTTTTATCTCCCCTAACATAATCCACAAAACCAAAAAGTATACCTTTAAACCAATAATAGCCCTTTCTACCCGTCAAAACTAGAAGAATTGAGATGAAGGGCAGAAGCATGTAGAAGAGTCTCACCATGGCTGGGGGTTTACACATGGACAAGGCCTGATATATGCCTCCTGTGGTTCTACGCTTGTAGGCTTCTTCCTGCTCAGGAGAAACCGTGCGCTCAGTTATAACAAAACATTTTTCACAGAAGGCAACCCGCCCGCCATTCTCCAAAACCTTGAAAAGTATGTAGGAGTCTTCAGCTTTACACTTTTCCAAAGGGTTAATCCTGCTTAAAAATTCACGTTTGATAAGCATTAATTCGCCGCTGGCGGCTATTGGAATCCTTCTCCTCAAAGCGTCAAGGAAAAGGTAAAAAGCTTGCTGAGGCCCCCTTTTAACGTTAACTTTTGCAAAAACTAGGTCTGCAGCCCCAGCCTCCAAAAGGCGAAGGGCTTCGTCAAAATTGTGGATCTCAGCGTCAACATCGTTAAAAACCACAACATCAACATCTTCAGGAACAAAATTTAAACCATAATTTATTGCATCAAACTTGCCCCTAGGCTCCCTAAAAACAACATTAGGATGATTCACCCTCTCGCCGCAAACAACAATGTAGGGATACCGCAGACTCTCCAATTCAGCAAGTTTCCTATCTAAAAACTCCGCGTCCCGCGCTAAAACCAAAAAGAAAACCCGCAATCTAACATCACCAGAATTAGCTCATCTTCTAAAGTTCAACCGAAAAAGTCAAATGTTGTTGTGGCGCAGAACAGCCAACAACAACACAAAAGCACAAAAACAGTTTCAACCATTTTAAGCTTTTTATGGCAACTGGAAAGGTGGACAGTTTAAACGGCAACGAACAAAGCCTAAAACAAATCTTCAACAAAATTAAAGGTTATCACAAATTGTCTGTCCAATCCGCTGCAAGAGACAGACACTTTAAAAGGAACTAGTTATAACATATTCAGAAACTTTTCCGCTGTAATAAATAATAAGGACAAATCTGATGTTAAGACAGCTTATAGACTTTGCGAAGCCTCAGGTTTACTTCCCTCTTAAGCGCATCGCCCAATTCACCGATTTCACCAACAACAAAATCCTTCAACACCGTTGCCACTTTATCTAACCTTATAACAGAAGACAGCTTAAGCCCTGTTAACGCAAATTCAGGATGCGATTTATCAACCATAACGTCCGCCAAACTAGGCTTATCAGGCACTCTAGAAGAAATGAAAGCCACCACAACATCTTGCTCTCCCTCGAATAGAACCAATGCAGGTCTCAATTTCGCCGAAGTCAAATTTGTAAAA
>Ga0078972_1004336_pt1 | contig 39260 bp, 33 predicted proteins | sample YelNatPaOPGAMG01_FD_67568 | JGI IMG/M metagenome (GOLD analysis project Ga0078972, IMG submission 67568) | Hot spring thermophilic microbial communities from Obsidian Pool, Yellowstone National Park, USA - OP-RAMG-01 (SPADES assembly) (version 2) | ecosystem: Environmental > Aquatic > Thermal...
GCCTTTGAAGACTCGCAACATATCGCAACCCTGGGCAATCTTGCTGTGCTGCCGCTAAGTCTTTGATTCTTCGCGGGTTGATGGTTCGGGACCAGGAGGTCGGTGGTTCGAATCCACTCGCCCCGACCAGAAATCCTTATTACATTTCAAACGGATACCGCGGCACTCTTCGGGCCGGAGACCGCAATCGATCAGGATCGTTGTGACGTCCCGCAGCAGGAAGGGATCGCGCCTCACGCCGATGCCGCGCCAATATGTGTCGAGATGTGTCGAGGCCAGCCAGGAGATCCGCGCCCGCCTCCAGTCTGGCGGCCTTGATGCGCGCGAGGGCCTGATAGGCCGAAGCTCATCGCGCTCCCTGGTATCATGCTATTGGGTTAGCAATGCGGACGGAGATCCCCATTCCGAGGGAGCGGCTCGACGAGTTCTGCCGCCGGTGGAAAATTGCCGAACTTCGCGTGTTCGGATCTGCGCTGCGCGAAGATTTCGGCCCGGACAGCGACCTGGACCTGCTGGTAAGGTTCGCCCCCGACGCCGACTGGAGCCTGATGGATCACGTCGCGATGGAGGAAGAACTCGCCGGCATCGTCGGGCGCAAGGTGGATCTCGTTTCGCAGCGCGCGATCGAGCGGAGTTCGAACTGGATCCGGCGCAAGGCCATTCTGGAGAGTGCGGAGCCATACTTTGCTACGCGATGACGCGCACCTTCTCGACATCCTTAAAGCCGCACGCCTGGCAATCGAGTTCAAAGGACCCGCGGATAAGGCGGTTCTGCATCAACTCCTAATCATCGGGGAGGCGGTCAAGAGAATATCGCCGGAGTTACGGGCGGCGCACCCCGAAGTGCCCTGGAAGCTGATCGCCGGGACTCGCGACAAGCTCATCCACTTCTACGAGGGCGTGGACCTCGAGGAGGTCTGGAAAATGGTGACCTCAGATCTGGCCGAGCTGATTCGCTTGATTGAGCCTTTGGCCCCGGATATGGCATGAGCATCGGCGAGAACCCCGGCGGCCGATGATCCGGCGCTCGCCGAGGTGGTGCGCTGCATCGCCGAGGCGTATCAGCCCGAGCAGACTTATCTCTTCGGGCCCGTAGCCCGCGGCGACTGTCGACGGCGATTACGACCTTGTGGCGGTGGTCCCTGACGACGCCCCGCCGGGAAGGCGGCGCAGCCGTTTGGCATACGAGGCGCTGCACGGTACGGGAACCGCCGCAGACGTGCTGGTCTGCACGCGTTCGTTTCGAAGATCGGCGGTCATTGAAGGCGGCGCTGCTGCGGAGGCGGACGCAGCGGGCGAATGGGTAACGGCTTCGGGCGCCCGCTTACCAGATCGGCACTCACGGAAGGACGCGAGGAGCATCGCATTGAAGGCGCGACGGTCGAAATTTGCTCGCCGGCGAAGACCGTGGCGGGCTGGCCGGCCCGGCGCGAGCGAAGGGCGTCAACCTGGCGGCTCCACCGAAGCCGGCGCGGATTCGGCTGCGGGTCGGTGCGTGGCAGGCTCCCGGTACGCGCACGCAAACTGCTAATGTGGCAATCTAAACATGCCTGCAATGTCCCCCTCCCATGCCACTCTGCTCGAAGAAATACAGAGACTCCGGGCACGAGTAGCCACACTGGAACTCGACCGGCAGATCCCAAAGGAAATCATCGAGAAAGCGCCCGTGATGATCTCCATAGTGCGGGCGCCCGATTTCGTCTATGAACTGGTGAACCCGGCCTTCCAGGCGCTGGGCCCCGGCAAGGAATTTCTCGGGCGCCGCTTTGCGGACGTTTGGCCGGAGGTCTCCGATGGACTGGTCGAAATTCTCCAGAAGGTGATCGCCACCGGCCAGGCGTTTCATCTGGAAGAGGCTCCCTACAGGATCCAGCGGGGGCCGGGCTTGCCGCCGGAAGAAATCTATGTAAGCCACTCCTGGATTCCCCTCTTCAACACGGAGGGTAAGGCGGATCGCGTCCTCACACTCGCTCACGAAGTGACCGAAGCCGTCCGGCAACGGAAGCAATTGCGGCAGAGCGTGGAACGGCTGGAGGGGGTGTTGGCCGTCGAGACCGTCGGCGTGATGTTCTGGGATCTCAATACCGGTTGCCTGTATGACGCCAATGAGACGTTTTTAAAACTCATGGGCTACAGCCGCGCCGAAGTGGAGGGGTGCGAGCTCACCTGGCAAAAACTCACCCCGCCGGAATACATGGACGTGAGTCGCGCGGAAGTAGAAGAGTTACTGGCGACCGGCCACGGCCATGCCTACGAGAAGGAATATTTCTGCAAGGACGGCACGCGGCGGTGGCTCCTCTTTGCCGCCTCCCTGCTCGACAGCAACCGGTGCGTGGAAATCTGCGTGGACATTTCCGACCGCAAGGCGGCCGAAAAAGCGCTGCGCGAGAGCGAGGAGCGATTCCGCGGGCTGGTGTCGGCCAGTTCCGAGGTGCTCTATCTCATGAGTCCGGACTGGAGCGAAATGCGCCAACTCAGCGGCGGGCATTTCCTTAAAACCACCACCGCCCCAAATCGCAACTGGCTTGAGGACTACATCCCTCCGGACGATCAGCCGCTCGTGACGGCGGCTATCCAGGAAGCCATTCGGACCAGAAGCCTCTTCGAACTCGAGCACCGGGTGCGGCGCGCGGACGGCGCCGTAGGCTGGACGAGTTCGCGGGCCATCCCGCGGCTGGATGCCGAGGGTCGAATTCTCGAATGGTTCGGCGCCGCCAGCGACATTACCGAACGAAAGAAGGTCCAGGATCAACTGCGCGAGAGCGAAGCCCTGTTCCGAACCCTGGCCAATTCAATACCGCAACTGTGCTGGGTGGCGAACTCCGACGGCTGGATTCACTGGTACAACCAGCGCTGGTATGACTATACCGGGACCACGCCGGAACAAATGGAGGGATGGGGCTGGCAGTCCGTGCACGATCCCGAAGTTCTGCCGGCCGTGCTGGAGCGGTGGAGGGCCTCGATCGCATTGGAACAGCCGTTCGAAATGGTGTTTCCGCTCCGCGGCGCCGATGGCGTGTTTCGACCGTTCCTGACGCGAGTCGAGCCTTTCCGCGATCACGACGGCAAGCTCACGCGCTGGTTCGGCACGAACACCGACATCAGCGAACAGCGCAGGACTGAGGAGACGCTGAGGACGCAGGCCGAACTGCTGAGGCTTTCCTTCGACGCGATTGTCTCGTGGAAGCTGGATGGCGCCATCGAGAGCTGGAATGTCGGCGCCGAGCGCCTGTACGGAATCCCGGAAGCGGAAGCGCTGGGCCGCGTGAGCCGCGAACTGCTGGCAACCGAATTTCCCCGGCCGTGGGAAGAATTCCGCGCCGATTTGGTTGCAAGCGGCGTGTGGGAAGGGGAACTGGTCCAGCATGCGCGCGATGGGTCCCGGCTCATCGTCTGGGCGCGGTTCCAACTCATCCGGGGAGCCGACGGCGTCCACCGCGTGCTGGAAACCAATCGTGACATTACCGAGCGCAAGCAGACCGAGGAGCGCCTGCGACAGACGCAGAAGATGGAAAGCATCGGTCTGCTGGCGGGCGGAATCGCCCACGATTTTAACAACCTGCTGACCGGGATCCTCGGCAATGCAAGCATGATCCTGGACGAGGTCGATCCCAGGATTGGACGGCACGTCCAGTCGATCGTCGACAGCGCCGAGCGGGCGGCGAATCTTACGCGCCAGCTTCTCGCCTATTCGGGCCAAGGGCAGTTCGTAGTGAAGGAGGTCGATGTTTCGCGGGCGATTGACGGTATGCGGGATTTGCTCGAGTCCTTCGTTCCAACCAACGCGCGGCTGACGCTCAACCTCGAAACCCGGCTTCCCGCCGTGCGAATGGACCCGGGTCAAGCGCAGCAGATTGTGATGAACCTCGTCATCAATGCCAGAGGCCATCGGCAACCGCCGCTCGGGCATCATAGGCGTTTTTACAAAGCGTGCGGACGTCCACGATTCGTTTGTCGATGCTCTCGGACAGGCGGTCGCGCCAGGCAGATACGTCGCGATTACTGTGACCGACACCGGAGCGGGCATCGAGCCCGAGGTCAGGGCGAAAATCTTCGACCCGTTCTTTACGACGAAGTTCACCGGCCGCGGGCTCGGGCTGGCCGCGGTCGCCGGGATCGTGAGATCACTGAAAGGCGCCATCACCGTCGAGAGCCTGCCGGGCCGGGGCAGCACTTTCCGCGTGCTTATCCCCGTGGCTCAGCGGCGATCCGAGCAGCGCGCCGTGAGCCCGGAACCGAACGGGCCTACGATTCTGGTTGCCGATGATGATCCTTCTGTCAGGGACTTTATCGGGTCGCTGCTTCGAAGGCGGGGATATCGCGTGATGATCGCTTCCGACGGGCATGAGGCATTGGACATCTGCAAGAGGGAGCAGGGCAATGTGAGCGCCGCGATCATCGACGTCGCGATGCCCGTGATGGGCGCCAATGAACTGCTGCCCGCAATCGCCGCGTTGTATCCGCAGATCAGGATCCTGCTCACCAGCGGTTACAGCGAGACGGAAGCGCGGCGGCTCTGCGCCGGGCATCCTGACGTGACTTTCATTCAGAAGCCATATACTGCGACGCGACTCACGGAGGCACTTAAGCGTGTTCTCCGGCCAGGCAAGCCCGGCAGCGAGCGCAGTAGCTCAGGGCGCTAACCGCTCCGGAAAGAATCCGGCTCTTGCAGAATTGCGCGAGTCTGTTCAGCCTGCTGCCGGAAGGCCGCGTCCCAATAGCCGGGTTCAATCCTCCACGGAAAGTCCCCTTGGACGATCGGCTGCTATCCCAGCTTCCGCCGCAGCAGATCCAGCGCCGTCTGCGCGGCCATATTTCGCACGAAATCGCGGTTGCCCGGGAAGCGCGCGCGGTGCACGCCGCGGCCGTCGGGGCCGGCGATGCCGATGAACACCGTGCCGACGGGCGTCTTTTCCTCGCCGCCTCCGGGGCCGGCCACGCCGGTGATCGACAGCGCGTAGGACGAGCCGGTGCGCTCCTGCGCGGCCACGGCCATCGCCTCCGCCACCGGTTCGCTCACCGCCGTGTGCTCCTTCAGCATGCTTTCCGGAATGCCGAGCAGCGCGGCCTTCATGCGGTCGTTGTACACCAGAAAGCCGCCCGCGAAGTAATTGGACGCGCCGGGCACGGACGTGATGCGCACCGCAAGCAGCCCGCCGGTGGCGCTCTCGGCCACACTTACCGTCTCGCCGCGGTCGCGGAGTAAGTTGCCCACCACGACCTCGAGCGGCTCGCCGGTTCGCGAGTAAATACGATCGCCCAGAATCGCCTCGATCTGCTCGCCGACTTCGTCGAGCAGCGCGTAGGCCTGCGCCTCGTCGTCGCCCTGTGCGCGCAGGTGCACCTGGATGTCGCCCGCCGCCGCCAGAATCGTCGTCACCGGGTTCGCATACTTCGTGTAGACCGGCGCGATGCGCTGGTCCACCTCGGACTCCGGCATCAGCGCGATGCGGTACACGCGCGTCACCAGCACGCGCTGCGGCAGCACGCGCTTCAGGCGCGGAATGGCGTACTCCTCGAACATCGGCCGCATCTCGCCCGGAGGCCCGGGAAGCAGCAGGACGACGCGCCCTTCCACCTCGATCCATAGCCCCGGCGCCGTCCCGTTGGCGTTCGGCAGCGGTTCCGAGCCTTCGATGACGTACGCCTGCCGCCGGTTGATCTCCGGAATCACGCGCCCGCGGCGAAGGAAGCGTTCGCGGATCCCCTGCCAGATCTCGTCCCGGTATTCGAGCCCGCGGCCGAGCGCCGCCGCCACCGCGTCGCGCGTGACATCGTCCTCGGTGGGCCCGAGCCCGCCCGTAAGCACCACGATCCCGGCGCGCTCGATCGACGCCCGCACCGCGGCGGCCGCCCGCGCGCGATCGTCGCCGATTACCGTCTTCTGAGTAACTTCCACGCCAAGATCGTTCAACTTACTCGTGAGATACAGCGAGTTAGTATCTACACGGTCCGGCGTCAGCAGTTCCGAGCCGACTGCGATAATTTCGGCGGTCATTGTCTAAGGAAGAGGCCTGCCCTTGATGCCGGCGTCCAGGCGATACAGCGCTCCCGTGCCGGGTTGTGTGCTGATGGCCAGAATGATGGATCGCGAAGGGGTGAACGCGAGCCCGACGATGCCCGGCCCGGAGACGAACATCTCCGGCTTGCGGTCCGGGCCAATGCGCACCACGCCGCGCCGCCCGCCCATCGAAGCCGCCACGTACAGACGGCCCTCGGCGTCAAATGCCAGCCCGTTCAGCCGCCCGAGACCCCGGTAGAAGGTCTCGACCGCGCCCTCCGGCGAGATGCGGTAGACGGTTTCGTGCGTGGACATGGTCGGCCCGGTCACGTAAAGGTAGCCCTCGGGGCCGAACGCCAGATGATAGGCGGCGTGCGAGGGCTCGAGCGTCGCGAAGACGTAGATCTGCCGCTCCTGGCTGATCTTGAAGATCGTGCCCTGGCGGTCGCCCACGTAAAGATTGCCTTGCTCGTCGAACGCCAGTCCCGTGGCGATGCCCATGCCTTCCACGTACACCGACATCTGCCCGCTCGGCGTCGCCCGGTAGACCACGCCGTTGTGGCGGCTGGAAATATACAAGTCGCCGTCTTTGCCGAAGGCCAGGCCGGTCGCGTTCATCACGTCGGAGAGAAACGGCTTCACATCGTAATTGAGGTCGATCTTAAAGACCGAAACCGGCGTCGCCTGCCCGCGCGGGCCGCTCAGGGTCGTATAGATGTTGCCCTGCGCGTCCACCGCCGGATTGCCCACCGGGTGAACGTTCTCGGCGATCAGAACGCCCAGCTCGCAGGTCCACGCGCTCGAGGTCTGCTCGCCCGCGCGCACAACCAGCTCTCCTACCGACGCCCCTTCCGGCACGCGCGCGATTACCTGCGAGTCCGAGGCGATCACCACCGGCGCTTCCACGTCCCCGAACGTAACGCGCGGGCGCCCGCCCTGCGCCGCCGCGAAGTTCTTGCCGCGGATCTGGAACTCTCCTCCGGCGATCGCGGCCGGCGGCGTCACTTCCAAAATTTGCGGCTTTCCATTCATATCTTTCCGGACAGGCATGGTTAATAAAAATTGAAGCACCCCGCCGCGAATAACACAAGCGCCCCGTAAACACCCGCAGCCAGATCGTCCGCGACAATGCCGAGCCCGCCCGGCAGCGCCTCCAGGCGCCGCACCGGAAACGGCTTCCAGATATCGAAAAAGCGGAACAGCACGAACGCCGCCAGCCAGCTCTTCCAATCGAGCGCCGCCGCGCCGGCCAGCGTCACCCACTGGCCGACCACCTCGTCCACAACTACCTGCGAAGGGTCTTTCTCGCCCCAAGCGCGCGCCACGCGTCCCGCCGCCCAGATCGCCGCCGGCGTCACCGCCGCCGCGAGTACGGCGAAGTGCCACGGCCGGAACCCGCCGTACTGAGCCAGCAAAACTGCCGGCGCCAGCGCGCCGAGCGAGCCGGCCGTCCCCGGCGCTTTCGGCGAATAGCCGCATCCGAACCACGTCGCAATCGCGGCCGCCGCGCCGCCCGGTTTATCTCTCACGGTTCTCTTCGTCCTCTTCTTCTTCCCGCTCGGGCGCGGGCCGCCCCGGAATCCGGTACTTCTCATCGGCCCAGTTGCCGAGGTCGATCAGCCGGCACCGCTCGCTGCAAAACGGCACGTAGCGGCTCCCGGGCTCCACTTCCTTCTTGCAGATCGGGCATTTCATACGGGCAATATCGCCAGCGGGTTCGGTTTCTCCTCCGCCGCCAAAAGCGTTCCGACGACGTCGTAATCGTGCGCCTCGGTGATGCGCAGCTTCCGGATCTCGCCCTGCCGCGGCGGCGCGCCTTCCACATCGTTCACCAGGCAGACGCCATCGATCTCCGGCGCCTGTGTCGCCAGCCGCGCCTGCCACAGCAGATCCGTTTCCGGCGAGAGCCCTTCCACCAGCGCCGGCAGCTCCTGTCCCACCAGCTTCCGGTTGCGCTCCCGCGAAATCCTTCGCTGGATCGCCATCAGCCGGCGTTTGCGATTATAAACCGTGCGCCCGTCCACCTTCCCGTCCAGATGGAAGCTGGCGCTGGTTTCCTCGTCCGAGTACGAGAACACTCCGAGGTGGTCGAAGCGCGCCGCCTCGACAAACCGGCACAACTCCTCGAAATCCGCCCGGCTCTCGCCGGGGAAGCCGACGATCATGCTGGTGCGCACGGCCACGCCCGGAATCGTGCGCCGTATGCGCTCGATCAGCTTCAGGAAAATGTCGCCCGAAGCGCCGCGTTTCATCCGCTTCAGCACCGCCGCGCTGGCGTGCTGCAGCGGCACGTCGATGTACTTCACGATCTCCGGCCGGCTCGCGATCGTGTCGAGCAGCTTCTGCGTCACCTTGTTCGGATACGCGTAGAGGAAGCGGATCCACTTCTCGCGCGGCGTCTCGATCGCGGCCAGGCGCTCGAGCAGCAGCGCCAGGCCGTCCTTGATTCCGAGGTCCTCGCCGTAGCACGTCGTGTCCTGCCCGATCAGGTTGATCTCCCGTACGCCCTGCGCGAACAGCCGCGCCGCTTCGGCCACAACCGAATCGGGCTGCCGGCTGCGGAACCGGCCGCGGAACTGCGGGATGACGCAAAAGGTGCACGGGTGATCGCAGCCCTCGGCGATTTTGATGTAGGCGAAGTGGCGCGGCGTCGCGAGCACGCGCGGCGTTTTCTCGTTGTAGAGATACAGCCCGGCCGGCGAAGCGGTGACCGCTCTTCCTTCGCACGCGGCCACGATCGCGTCGAGCTCGTTGGTCCCGATGACCGCGTCCACCTCGGGCAGCGTCTGCCGGATCTCGTTGCGGTACCGCTCGACCAGGCACCCGGCCACGATGAGCCGCTTGAGGCTGCCGGATTTCTTGTACTCCGCCATTTCGAGAATCGTGTCCACCGATTCCTGCTTGGCGGGCCCGATGAAGCTGCACGTATTCACGACGATGGCTTCGGCGTCTTCCGGCCGCGGCGTGAGCTGGTGCCCGCGCTCCGCCAGCCGCCCCATCATGACTTCCGAATCGACCAGGTTCTTGGGACAACCCAGGCTTACAAAACCGACTTTCAAGGCTGATTTCCGTGAGAAAAAGGACTAAATCTCAGCATAGCATCAGGCAGAAAACCGGTGACAGAAAACCGGTGACAGTATACTCATTCACCGGTTTTCTGCCGCAGCCGGTGCGCTCAGCTCGCGCTGCGCCGGCCCGGAAATGATGCCGCCCCCCCGCGGGGAGACGAGAGAATCCACCGCCGTATCTTTGCGCCTCGCGGGCGCGAACCGCAAAGTTACGGCATCGCGTGCACGCTGTTCACCGAGAACGCCGCATCCGGTCCATGGCAGATCACACAGGCCTCGCCGAGCCCGGTGTTCGCGCCTCCCATCTGGAACGCATGCGCGGCGGCCGCCTGGCTGTTGTGGCAGGCCAGGCAGGCGATCGCATTCGGCCCTATCGGATTGATGAACCCGCGCGGGTCCGTCACGCTCACCGTGGTCGGAACCGGCAACTGCTGCGAATCGTTCACGTGGCACTTCACGCAATCCGCCAGATTGCCCGGGAACCGGACGGTCGAGAAGTTGTTCACCGAATGGTTGAACCCGTAAACAATGAACGGCTGCGGGTTCGGCCCGGCCTCGCCCGGCTCGTTGCTGTCGATCCCGCCCGCGGCATGCAGCCGGTGGATCAGGAACGGGAAGTAGATCGACTGCGGCGGATTCGCGCTGGCGGGCCTCTGGTCCGCATCGGTCGCCGTCGGGTTGTGGCACAACGGGCAGTACTGCGGGTTGTTCCGGATCGTGCCGTGTGCGGACAGGAAGTAGTGGCACGAATTACAGTTCGCGTCCGCCACGATGACCGGCTCCGCGTTGATCGCGCTTCCGTCCACCGAGAAGTCCAGCGTAGGATTCGCGCCGGGCTCCCGCACCGTCTGCTGGCTCGGCGTACCCGCGCCCACCGTCACGTTCTGATATCCCTCGATGCCGACCGTGTACGTGCCGGTCGCGTTCGAAGGAATCGCGGTCTTGAAGGTGTACGAGTAGGCGCCGCCGCTGGCCGGGGTCGAGCCGGTAATCGCGCTCTCCTGATCCAGGAAAGTCTGGTAAGCCGGCGTCGGCCCCGCAATCGTGATGTTGAGCAGCGCCATGCTCGACGGCGCCACCGGCGCTCCCGACGCGTTCGTGATCGTGAACGTCACCGTCGGGTTCTGGCCCGCCATGCTGTTCGTGATGCCCTGGATCGTGAAATGCAGCGGAGCATATCCGTCCACGTAGCGCGGAATGATGTGCGCGTTGTAAATGGAAGCGCCGCCCAGTTGCTCGGTCCCCTGCGGGATATGGCATGTCGAGCAGGCGTTGTTGTTCGGCTGCGGCCCGCCGGGATGGTTGGCGCCGGTGGCGAAGTTCACGTTATCGTGGCAGGAGCCGCAGGCCTCGATCGTCGGCTCGGTCAGCCAGCGCTTGTTGTCGGGCGGAGGGTTCGTCTGGTTCGAAGTCACCGAGCCCGGCGGCGTTCCGCCCGGGAACGGCGTGCCCTCGTGGCAGAACTCGCACGGCCGCGCGCCCTCGCCCGGCTGGCTGGCCGGGAAAATGACATTCGACCAGTCGTTCACCGCACCCCGGAAGCCGATGATCTGGTACGGAATGCCGGCTTTCACGCTGGGCAGCGCGGCGCCCTCGTGGATCTTGTGGATCATCTGCTTGAACTGGATGCTGTTGCCCGTGTCCGGATCGATCGCCGGCATGGTGTGGCAGAGCACGCACAACTCCACGAGCTGGCGCGGGCCGCCGTGCGCTTCCAGCGGATCGTGGCACTTGTTGCAGGTCGCCGTCTCGATCACGTCATCGGTCACCGGCGGGGGGCCGCCATTGGGCACGAAATGGAACACGCTGTTGGAGTAGTAAGTGCCGAGGCCGAACGCGGTCAGGTCGCGCGTCGCGTATACGCCGACGGCTTGCGTCCTGCTCGGGTCCACGCCGGTCGCCTTGTTCTTGAATGTGTAGGTGTACTGGCCCGTGGCGATCTGCGTATATGTGCCGCCACTGTCGGCGGCAGGCTGTTGGACCGTGCCGAACTTGCCGGTAGCCGTCGTGGTGACGTAATTGACGTAGTAGTTCACGCCGGAGGGGATCTGCGCCGCGACGAAGCTCGTCGTAACGGTTCCGGGTGTGGTCACGTCGTTCCGGTCCAGCGGCAGGCCGCTCGGATCGGTAATGGTGAAGTTTGCCGTGATGGTGCCATCGGAGGCGATCGACGCCGACGTGATCGTCACAACCAGCCCCGGGCGAACGAAAGCAACCAGGTTGGGATCGGCATAATACGCTTTCTGATGGACGGTGTACTTGGGTTTGTCGGAGCTGCTCAGCAGGGAGGTTCCGAACAGAGCTGCGGCGGCAAGAACCGGTAACGTTTGCTTGAACGGACGAATAGCCACTCGTCACCCCCAGATAAATAAACTTTAACTCATTTCCGGATCCTGTGCTCGTCTATTCCTGAGACTTCTTCTCCCCACCCGCCACACTGTATGAGAGGTGCTTCCCGCCGCCCCAATCGTGACGCACGCCCTGGCGTGTCGCGTCCACTCTCGAGTGAACGCTCGTGTTCGGGCCACAGGCCGGTGGCTGGCGCCTCTGTCCCAAGCTCCCGGAAAGCGGTGGCTGGCACCTCTGTCCCAAGCGGTTTTTGCGCGTGGACAGAGGTGCCTGTCACCGGTTTCCCCAGCGTCTCTTCCCGTGGACAAGCTCCCGGAAAACGGTGGCTGGCGCCTCTGTCCCAAGCGGTTCTTGCGCGTGGACAGAGGCGCCTGTCACCGGTTTCCTCTCACCGGTTTTCGCGCACACGACTTTCGAACGTGCGCGCATCGCACTCCCCCGTTTGCTCATCGAGGTGTCTCCTGCTGACCGCTGAAGAAGAATTGCACTGGCTTGCCCTGCGCCTCGTGCCCGGCCTGGGCACGCGCACCGCCGCAAAGCTTTTGGAGCGCTTCCGCACGCCCGAGGCCCTGTTCCGCTGCTCGCGGAGCGAACTGGAAGCGGCCGGACTGCCCCCGGGGCTGGCGCGAACCCTGTCGAGCGGCTGCTCGTTCGAGGACGCCGTCAGCCAGCAGGAGATCATGCGCGAAAAGGGCGTCCAGTGCGTGCCGCTGACGGACCCCCGATATCCCGCCCGGCTGCGCGAGATCTTCGACCCTCCGGTGCTGCTCTTCGCGCGCGGGCGCATCGAGCTGCTAGGCTCGCTCATGCTGGGCGTGGTCGGTACGCGCCGTCCCACGCCGTATGGCCTGGCGGTGGCCGAGCGCCTCGCGGCGGACCTCGCCCGCGCCGGCCTGACCATCGCCAGCGGGATGGCGCGGGGAATCGACACCGCTGCGCACAACGGCGCGCTTTCGGCCGAGGGCGACACCGTGGCCGTGCTTGGCTGCGGCGTGGACGTCATCTACCCGTCGGAGAACCGCCGCCTCGCCGGCCTGATCGCCGAAAAGGGCCTCATCCTGTCCGAGTTTCCGATGGGCGCTCCCGCCTACCCGCAGAACTTTCCCATCCGCAACCGCATTATCAGCGGTATGAGCGCGGGCGTGCTGGTGGTGGAAGGGGCGCAGTACAGCGGCTCCTCGATCACCGCCCGCCTCGCCCTGGAGCAGGGGCGCGAGGTGTTTGCCGTCCCCGGCAGCATCGTCTCCAAGATGAGCTGGGGGCCCAACCTGCTGATCAAGCAGGGCGCCAAGCTGGTTCAGGACTTCAACGACGTCGTCGAGGAGCTCGCGCCGGAGGACCGCCGGGCCCTGGCCGCGGGCAAGCAGGCCGGCCTGTTCGACGCCCAGGGCGAAACCCAGGCGAACGGCCGCGCGTCCAAGTTTGAGAGCCCTGCCTGCCCCCGAATCCTGGAAAAGCTCAGAGTCGAGACTTCCACTCACATTGACGATTTACTGGGTCTTTTGGACGATCTCTCCTCTTCCGAGATCATCGCCGCACTCTTCGAACTGGAGCTGGCCGGAGCCGTCCGGCAGCTTCCCGGGAAGAATTTTGTTAAAGTGTGGTGAGAATCCATCCAGGGCCGGCGCCTGCGGAATCTAAAGGAAAGGCGCTTCATTGGCTCAAATCGGACTCGAATAGCGTTTTTATATGGCAAATTCTCTGGTCATCGTCGAATCCCCCGCCAAGGCAAAGACGATCGGCAAATACCTCGGCAAGAACTACGTCGTCAAGGCCTCTCTGGGGCACATCAAAGATCTGCCGAAGAAAGATCTGGCCGTCGATGTCGAGCACGGCTTCGAACCGACCTACGTCATCATTGAAGGCAAAAAGAAGCTGATTCAGGAGCTCAAGCAGGCGGCGAAGAAGTCGGACGCCATCTATCTCGCGGCTGACCCGGACCGCGAGGGCGAGGCGATCTGCTACCACTTGCAGGAAGAGCTCGAGAACAAGAAGAACGGCAGCCGCATCTACCGCGTGATGTTCAACGAGATCACGAAGAACGCGATCCGGAAGGCCTTCGAGAACCCGTCGCAGGTGGACAGGCGGCTCGTGGACGCACAGCAGGCCCGGCGCGTGCTCGACCGGCTGGTCGGTTACAAGATCTCTCCGCTGCTCTGGGATAAGGTTCGCCGCGGCCTTTCTGCCGGTCGCGTGCAGACCGTCGCCGTTCGCCTCATCGTCGAGCGCGAGCGCGAGATCCGCGCCTTCAATAAGCGCGAATACTGGACCATCGACGCCCATCTCGGGGCCAAAAAGCCGCCCGCCCTGGTCGCCCGGCTCACCAGGCGCAACGACGAGGCGGTCGAGATCGCGAACCAGGCCGCCGCGGAGGCCGTGCTCGCCCAGCTCGCGGATGTCCCTTACATCGTCCGCTCGGTCACCACGCGCGAGAAGAAGCGCAACCCGGTGCCGCCGTTCATCACCTCCACGCTCCAGCAGGAAGCCGCGCGCAAGCTCCGCTTCAGCGTCAAGCGCACGATGGGCCTCGCGCAGCGCCTGTACGAAGGCGTCGCGCTCGGCAAGGAAGGCCCCACCGGCCTGATCACCTACATGCGTACCGATTCGACGCGCGTCTCCGAGGAAGCCCTGCGCGAAGCCCGCGCCTTCATCGGCGAGCGTTACGGCAAGGAGTACCTGCCGGAATCGGCCAACATCTACCGCAGCAAGAAGGACGCGCAGGACGCGCACGAGGCCATCCGGCCCACCTCGGTGGACCTCACGCCGGAATCGGTCGAGCAATACCTGGCGGAAGACGAGATGAAGCTCTACCGCCTGATCTGGATGCGGTTCGTCGCTTCACAGATGATGCCCGCGGTGTTCGATCAGACCACCATCGATGTCGCCGCCAGGGGCAAGGACGGAGCCGAGTACATCTTCCGCGCCACGGGTTCCGTGCCGCGCTTCGACGGCTTCCTCAAGGTGTACGAGGAGGGCAAGGACCAGCGCGACGAGGAAGACGAGGAGCTCAAGCACAAGCTGCCGGCCGTGGCCGAGGGAGAGGCGCTCAAGTTCCGCTCGCTCGAGCCCGAGCAGCACTTCACCGAGCCGCCGCCGCGCTACAACGAAGCCACGCTCGTCAAGAAGCTCGAAGCCGACGGCGTCGGCCGCCCGTCCACGTACGCGTCGATCATTTCCACCATCCAGGACCGGGGCTACGTGCGCAAGGAAGGCGGCAAGTTCCTGCCCACCGAACTCGGCATGGTCGTCAACGATCTGCTGGTGGCGAGCTTCGACAACATCTTCGACATCAAGTACACGGCGCGCATGGAAGGCGAGCTCGACGAGATCGAGGAAGGCAAGATCGACTGGCGGGACGCGATCGGCGAGTTTTATGAGAAATTCAAGGGCGATCTGAGCCACGCCGAGGAGAACATGGAAGACATCAAGCGGATGGAGAAACCCACCGGCTTGATGTGCGAGAAGTGCGGCAAGCCCCTGGTGATCAAGTGGGGCAAGCACGGCAGCTTCATCGGCTGCAGCGGCTATCCGGAGTGCACCAACACGCGCGAACTGGTGGTGGACCTGCCGGACGTCGATACCGCGAACCTCGGCGAGCAGGACTCGGAGGAATACTGCGAGAACTGCGGGCGCCCCATGGTTTTAAAACGCGGGCGCTTCGGCACGTTCTACGCCTGCTCCGGATACCCGGAGTGCAAGACTACGCGCCGCATCGGCGGGGAAGAGAAGAAGCCCGACGTTCCGCTCGAGGAGACCTGCCCGCAGTGCGGCAGCAACCTGGTTCTCAAATACGGTCGTTTCGGCGAATTCACCGCCTGCAGCAATTATCCGAACTGCAAATACGTCAAGCAGAAGACGATCGGGGTGAAGTGTCCGGAGTGCCACGAGGGCGAAATTATCGAGCGGCGTTCGCGTCGGGGGAAGACATTTTACGGCTGCAACCGCTATCCGGAGTGCAAATTCGTGTCCTGGGCGAAACCGCTGGCCGAAAAATGCCCGCAGTGCGGCAATCCGTACCTGGTGGAGAAATGGCTGAAATCCGGGCCCGTGGTTCAATGCCCGAATACCGGGTGCAAATATAAGCGCGAGATTACGCCCGCCGGCGCGACCTCGGCTCATTAAGGAGGAGCGGTGGGCGCGGCGCCGCTCCGGGCGCGCACGCGCCCGCCGGCGAATGGCGACCTCGATGCCTCTCTCCGGCGGCTGAACTCTCGTCGATTTTCGAGCTTTTTACGCCCGAATCCAAGGCGCTCCTCTGTTAAAATAGAACAGTCGGACAGAGGGACTCTCTCATGGCAAGAAAACCAAGTCGTTCCAAGCTGTCACCCGAGACGGGCGCCGCTCCCGCGCCGGTGACCAGAACGCGGCATCGGGCCAAGCCGGCGCCGGCCGCCGAAGAGCAAGCGCCTCAGGCCGTCGCGCCACGCGATGTCGATGAGCACGAGGAGATCGCGCGGCTCGCCTATTCGTATTGGGAAGCCCGAGGCCGCACGGGCGGCTCAGCCGAGGAAGACTGGCTTCGCGCCGAGCGCGAATACCGCTCCCGGCGCGAGAACTCTCTGTTCAGTGATATTTCCTGAGCACCGCCAGCACACGGCCCTGGATCTGAACGTCCGATAAAGGCACCACGATCGGCTGCATCGCGGCGTTTGCCGGCTGCAGCCTCGCTTCGGTCTCCGATTCCCGGTAAAAGCGCTTGAGCGTCGTCTCCGCGCCGCGCACGAGGGCTACGACGATTTCCCCGTCCCGGACCTCCGGAGCATTCTCAACCAGCACCATGTCCCCGCTCAGGATATGATCTTCGACCATGGAGTCGCCGCGCACCTCCAGGGCGAAGACATTCTCCCGGTTCGTCAATTCTCCCAGGTCCAGCCGGTCCGACAGCGCCGGGGCGTCCGCGGGCGATCCTGCCGCGATCCGGCCCATCAACGGGATCTCCATGGGCCCGGCACCCTCCGGCCTGTGTTTGCGCACTTCCTGATAGTACTTGGGTGTCAGATCGAGCGACCGGCTTTGATTGAATCCGCGTTTCAGATAATGCTTGGATTCGAGCACCGCAATATGTTTATGTACCGTAGCCAGTGAAGCCAGTCCCAGGCCGCGCGCGATCTCCTCGTAGCTGGGGCAGTAGCCGTTCCGCTCGACGAACCCTGCAATGAAGTCCAACACGTTCTTTTGGCGCTTGGTCAAAGCCATGTCTGTATTGTGGGCGAATAAAAGGGGAAAGTCAATAGTGAAATTTTCTTCAGCTTCACTTTTTCGCTAAATCCTTGCCCCTCTGCCGCTTCCGCGCGTTCCCCCAGCCGGCGTTTTTGTCGCGCTTCGCTCCCTCTCCGCGCCTGTGCGGGAATGTCCAAGCCGGCTGCGAAGTTGCATCTGCCGGGTTCGCCTTCGGCGCCGCCCGCGACGGCAAGCGGGAGCTGCCGGCCGGGTTTCGAATCCAACAGGCGGGGGGGATCAGATATGCCGAAGCGAGGCGCCTTCGCTCGGCTGGATCGACGACCTTTGCAACGCAGCCAACCTCCCGGCGCGCCCTGCGTCTGATCTCGGGTCTGACGAAGCAGCACGCGCCGGCGGAATTGGTGGTCGCGTAGACTGATTCTGCGGCCGGCGAGGAAAACGTCCCGTCTGTCCCCGGTTTTAGACCAGGGCTGCTTCCAGGGCCTGGGCGACACGCTCACGGAGCGCATCTTCGGCCACCGGCTTGGAGAGAGTGGCGACGCCGGGGCCCAGAATGCCATAGAACATGACCTCGTCGTCTGTGTAGCCGGACATATAAATCACGTTCATTCCGGGGCGCAGCAGCGCGGCCCGCTCGGCAAGCTCGCGCCCGCTCATGTCCGGCAGGATGACATTGGTGAGCATCAAAATGATCGGACCGGGAAATTCGTCGCAGATCCGCAGCGCTTCGTCCCCGTTTGCGGCTTGCAGAACGGTCCAGCGCTCGCGCTCCAGGGTCGCGGCGACCGGCTTGCGGTCCTCCGGCTCGCCGTCAACCACCAGCGCCGTTTTGCGCTCGTCGACGGGAAGGGTTGCGAGTTCGCCCGTATCGGCTGGCTCCGGCGAGAGCTGGGAATCCAGCCCTTCGAGCTCGTGAGCGAGCTCGTTTACGAGGTTCGCGATTTCGAGTACTTCGTCGCCGGACGGCTCCGTAGCCTGTCCGGAAGCCAGCAGGCCGAAATCATGCGCCACCCGGCCTGCCAAGCGCTCGATCTTCTCTTCCATTTCCCCTCCACCAGATATGGGGCATACACATACGCCGCAGCGCGATCGCTAACCTGGATTGTGACTCAGGGCCTGCCCCCGCTAATCGTACTGTCCAGTGTAAACCGAAAGATCGGAGCCGGCATAGATTTTTTTTGGGCCGGCGAAACGGCCCGCCTCACCCGCCTCCAAGTTGCTGATACTTATCGACATTCGATAACATGTAACGTGTCAGCGCAGGCGCGCCCAACCGCGCCGGGTGATTAAGAATGATTCGTTTTGAGACCGCCGGAGAATCGCACGGCGAAGCCCTGGTCGCCATCCTCAGCGGCCTTCCTGCGGGCGTGCCCGTTTCCGTCGCCGCCATCGATCGGGAATTGTGGCGACGGCAGCAGGGCTACGGCCGCGGCGGCCGTATGAAGATCGAGACCGATCGCGCGGAGATTCTCTCCGGCGTCCGCCACTCGAAGACGATCGGCGCGCCCATCTCGATTCTGATCCGCAACCGCGACTGGGAGAATTGGAAGGAAGTTCTCCCGGTGGAGGATTATCCGGGGTCGGAGGCGAAGAAGAAGCCGGTGGCCCGCCCGCGCCCCGGCCACGCCGATCTCGCCGGCGCGCTCAAGCACAATCTGCACGATGCCCGCTACATCCTGGAACGCGCGAGCGCTCGTGAGACCACGGCGCGCGTCGCCGCCGGCGCGCTTGCAAAAGCCTTTCTCGCGGCCTTCGACATCGAGGTGCTGAGCCACGTGGTCGCCATCGGCTGCGTCCGCCTGGAGCGCCCGGCCGCCTGGGAGGAACTGGTCGCGCTGAGCCGCCGGGAAGAGATCCTGCTTGGCTGCGTCGATCCCGAGGTGGAAGCCCGAATGAAGGAAGTGGTGGACGAGGTCTACCGCACCGCGGACACGGTGGGCGGAGTGTTCGAAGTAGTGGCGCACAACGTGCCGCCCGGGCTCGGCTCGCACGCTTATTGGGACGCGCGCCTCGACGGCCGCCTCGCGCAGGCGATCGTCTCGATCCAGGCGGTGAAGGGCGTCGAGATCGGCGACGCCGGGCAGGCCGCGCGCGAGTTCGGCTCGCAGGTTCAGGACACGATAGGATACGATCAGGAGCGGCGCAGTTTCACGCGCGGTTCGAACCGGGCGGGCGGAATCGAGGGCGGCATCACGAACGGGCAGGATATCGTGATTCGCGGATTCCTGAAGCCGATCTCGACGCTGCGGCGCCCGCTCGAGTCCGTTGACCTGGCGACGCGCGAGGCGGCGCCCGGCGCCTACGAACGGAGCGACGTCTGCGTCGCGCCCGCGGCGGGCGTGATCGGCGAGGCGATGGCCGCCATTGTCCTCGCCGAGGCCATGTTGGAGAAGTTTGGGGGCGATTCGCTTGAGGAAACGCGGCGGAACTTTGAAGGGTATCTCCGGCAAGTGAGGAATTTCTGATGGTGTATCCGATCGTGAAATACGGCGACCCCGTGCTCGAGACTCCCGCAGAGCCGGTGACGGAGTTCAATACTCCGGAGTTGAACAGCTTTCTCGACGACATGTTCGAATCGATGTACGCCGCCAAAGGTGTCGGCCTGGCCGCGCCGCAGATCGGCATCGGCAGGCGAATCAGCGTCATCGACACTTCGAACGGGCAGGATCCCGCCAAGCGTCTCGTACTGATCAATCCGGAGATCGTGGGCCAGGAGGGATCGCAGGTGGAAGAAGAAGGCTGCCTGAGCATCCCCGGTTTCCGCGAGCCGGTCAAGCGCGCCAAGCGCGTCACCATCCGCGCCTATAACGCCAAGGGCGAGCAGTTCGAGTTGACCGGCGAGGATCTTCTCGCGCGCGCCTTCCAGCACGAGATCGATCACCTGAACGGCCGCCTCTACATCAGTCACATCAGCGCGCTCAAGCGCGACCTGATCCGCCGCAAAATCCGCAAGCTTGCAAAATCCGGCGAGTGGGCATAGACGAGTGCGCCTGGTCTTCCTGGGGACTCCCGAATTCGCGGTGCCTACGCTCGAGGCGATCGTGGCGGCGGGGTACGAAGTGGCGGCGGTGCTGACACAGCCGGACCGCCCGCGCGGCCGCGGCCGGGAAATGGCCCCGCCGCCGGTGAAGCAGGCGGCGCTGCGGCTCGGGCTCGAAGTGCACCAGCCGGAAAAGATCCGCCGCCCGGAACTCATCGGGTTTCTGGCCGGCCTCAGGCCCGATGCCATGGTCGTTGTCGGCTACGGCAAGATCATCCCGCAGGCCATCATCGACATTCCGCCTCACGGCATCATCAACGTGCATGCTTCGTTGCTGCCGAAATATCGCGGTGCGGCGCCGGTGCAGTGGGCCGTGGCGAACGGCGAAACGCGCACCGGTGTGACGACGATGCGCATCGATGCGGGCCTGGATACGGGCGACATCCTGCTGCAGGAGGAGACGGAGATAGGACCCGAGGAGACCGCGGTCGAAGTGGGCGAGCGGCTGGCGCGCATGGGCGCGGCGCTGCTCGTAGAAACGCTGCGCGGCCTGGAAGCGGGCGGCATCGTTCCGCGCAAGCAGGATTCCTCGCAGGCCAGCTTCGCGCCCGTGCTGAAAAAAGAGGACGGCCGCATCGACTGGGGCCGCCCTGCCGCCGAGATTGCGAACCGGATTCGCGGCTTCGTTCCGTGGCCCGGCTGCTACACGGGTTTCCGCGGGCGGCTGATGCGCGTGTGGAAGGCGCGGCCGGCGGGCGCGATTCCCGGCGCTCCCGGCACGGCCCATCCGGCGGGGGGGCGGGTAATGGTAAGCTGCGGATTCGAGAGCTCGCTCGAGCTGATCGAGGTGCAGCTCGAGGGCAAGAAAAAGATGTCCGCATCCGATTTTCTGAACGGCTATCGTGTGGACGAAAATGAGTTGCTGGAGATGAGCGCGTGAAACTTCCGGTCGGATATCGCTACGCATCGACGTACGCCGGCATCAGGAAAGAGAAGAAAGACGACCTGGCCCTGATCCTTTCGGAGACGCCCGCGTCGGCGGCCGGGGTGTTCACGCGCAACCTCGCGCAGGCCGCGCCCGTGCGGCTGTCGCGCGAGCACCTGCGGAACTCGCGCGGCGTCGCGCGCGCCGTGCTGGTGAACGCCGGCAACGCCAACTGCGCCACGCGCACCGGCGACAAGGTCGCGCTTACCTCGTGCCGCGCCGTCGCCAGGCTGCTCAAAATCCCGACCGTGCAGGTGCTGCCCGCCTCGACCGGCGTCATCGGCGTGGAACTCGATCATCAGCTCATTCTGAAAGCGCTGCCGCGGCTGTTTGACCGCCTCGCCGAGGACGGCTTCGCGGATGCCGCGCGCGCCATCCTGACCACCGACAAGGTGCCCAAGATGGCCTTCGGCGAAGTGCCGCTGCGCGCGGGCACGGTGCACATCGCCGGCATGACGAAAGGCTCCGGCATGATCCAGCCGAACATGGCCACCACGCTCGGCTTCGTCATGACGGATGCGGCCATCGCGCCCGCGCTGATGCGGCCGATGCTTGCCAAGGCCGTCGAGCGCAGCTATCACCGCATCTCGGTGGATGGCGACACGTCCACGAACGACACGATCCTGCTGCTCGCCAACGGCGCTTCCGGCATCAAGCCGAACGAGAAGGAGCGGCTGGTGTTCGAGGAGGTGCTGGCGTGGGTGATGGAAGACCTGGCCGAAAAGATCGCGCGCGACGGCGAGGGCGCCCGCAAGCTCGTGACGATTCACGTGACCGGCGCGCGCGACGACAATGACGCGGCGCGGATCGCCCGCGCCATCGCCAACTCGCCGCTGGTGAAGACCGCGATCGCGGGCTCGGATCCCAACTGGGGCCGCATTCTGTCCGCCGCCGGCAATTCCGGCGTCCAGTTCGATCCGTCGAAGGTGGATATCCTGCTCCAGCGCGAGCTGGTCTGCCGCTCGGGGCTCGCCGCAAAGTTCAGCGAGCGCGAGCTGAAAGCCAAGCTCGACTCGCAGGAATGCTTGATCCGCTTCCGCATCCAGGGGAAGGGCAGCGGCGAAGCGCGCTTCTGGACCTGCGACCTGACCGAGGATTACGTCAAGATCAACGCCAGCTACCGCACCTAGCGGCGGTAATTCGGGGTAATTCGGGGACAGGCTACGCAATCGCTAATTTCACGCGCCGAGGGACGCGCGGCAATCAGTGCTCGCTTCATGAAATTGGGGGTTGCGTAGCCTGTCCCCGAATTACGCGGCTGCGCGGCGGCGGGCGAGCAGTTGCTCCACCAGCAGATCGAAATTTTCCGGCGTTGTGAACTGGAAGCGCACGTCGAGGCGCGTGTAGTTGCGCAGCGCGCGCATGGTTTTGTCGCTGGGGAGCTCGGGGCCGGCGACGTGCAACCTGCCGGCCGCGATGTTTACCGGCAGCAGCTTGAAGGTGCGCGCGACCGCGCCGGGCAGGGCGCGGGCGACTCGCAGCGGCACTTCGGCGGGATCGATCTTCTGGAAGGGCACGTTCTGCTGAAGGCTGAGCGCTTCGTATAGCTGATCGTAGGTAAGGTGGCCCAGAGCCACCAGGTGCTCTCCCAGCCGCGCCCACGCAGGTTTCGTGCGCTTGGCGGCGGCCAACAACTCGGCGCTGACGTAGCCCGAGCCGACCAGCACTTCCTCGAACGGTCGCTTGTGCTCGGCCAGCGCGGCGCGCGTCGGGTACATGTGCTCGGTCTTCACCCACACCAGCGGCTCGCCCTTCAGGCGGGCCGCGAGATAGTGCTTGACGGCCGATATCGTCGCCAGGAAGTTCACCCAGTTGGCCCAGAACATCCGGAGCGGCACGCCGAAGGCGAACCAGCCGCCGTAGATGCGGGCCACGCAGGCCGCGCGCACGCCGGTACGCACGAACTGCAGAAACAGGCCGGCGTAGACGATCAGAAGGCTGGCGGAAGTCGCCGAGAACCGCGCCAGCCCCCAGGTGCGCCCCGTCCAGCGGCTGGACAGCCAGGTTGCCAGGCCGTAGAGCAGGACCACGTTCGCGATCACCGTCACCGGGTTCCCCACCAGCCCCTTGCGGTCGCGCCAGAACCAGTAGATCTGCCGCCAGCTCTCGCGCCAGCCGTGCCGTTCCCAGCTCTGCAGCGTCAGGCCGGTCACCCATCGCGTGCGCTGCCTCAACGCCGCGCCGAAGCGTTCCGGGAAATATTCGCGCGTCGCAACCGGCTGTCCCGAAAGAAAACGGATTGGGATAAACAACTGCGGGCAGCCGAGCGTGTGCAGGCGGTAGCCGTTCTCGTAGTCCTCGGTGAGCGAGCCCGGCTCGAAGATCCGGTTCTCGGCGGCGCTCGCCAGCTTTTCCAGCGCCCAGCGCGCGTAGCCGGTGCCGACGCCGTTCGACGGAATGAAGCCGCCGAGCACCTGGCGCACCGGCACATCCTTGGTCTGATACTCGGCGAACTCGTCGCAATAGACGCCATGCGTGAGATTGCGGAACGGGGTCGGCAGGGGCAGCACGGGGATCTGCACCATGCCGTACTCGCCGCAATGCCGGTTCATCCAGCGCAGTTCCTCGGGGTGCACCAGGTCCTCGGCGTCGTGCAGCACGACGATGTCGAAGCGGTCGCCGGTCTCTTCCTCATGGAGCAGCATGCGCTGGTAGATCCAGTTGAGGCAGTCGGCCTTCGAGGTGGGGCCGTCGTGCGGGCACAGCGCCAGGTGCACGCTCGGGAAACGTTCGGAGGCGGCGCAGACGGCCGCCATGGTTTCCGGGTCGTTCGGATAGGCGCCGACGAAGAAGGCGTAATTGCGGTAGCGGATCGCCGCGAGGTTGTGCTCGAGCATGCCCTCGATCACGGCGTGCTCGCGCCAGAGCGGAACGAAGACGGCGATGCGCCGTTCGGGCGCGCCCTCGGCCGGCGCGGGCGGGGCAGGGGAGGCGCCGGTCCGAATGCGGCTGTGCACCCAATGGGCGAGCCAGACGACGTCCAGGAACAGATCGTCGAGTCCGCTCAGCAGGATCCAGAAGCCGAGCGGCACGAGCATGTAAAGGATGGCCTGGTCGATAGCAGTCACGGGAGCGCTTAGCACGAAGCTCCAGCGGAACTTCGGCCTAAAGAATTAGTGAGGGCGGAAAGCCGCGTTTCTCAGGAAATTGGGGATTTCGTAGCCTGTCCCCGAATTAGGCGCGCTCGACTTGGTCCAGCAGCGCGAGCATGTCCTGGGCGGCGGCGGCGTTCCCGCCGAAACGCAGGTCGTTGTAGGCCTCGGTGAAGCGGCCGACGCTTTCGGCCATGGGCGAGGCGGGCAGCATGCGCGCGAACTCGGCGGGAGTCAGCCAGGCGGGCTTCTCGTAGCCGCGGCGCTTGAGCGCGCGCAGCATGCGCGCGTAGAGCAGCGTGGCATCGGACGCTTCGGCCGCGCCGCGCTGCGCCTTGCGCAGCCGCCGGCGCGCTTTGAGCCAGGCCCAGGCGCGCGGGGCGGAGAGGAAACAGGCGAGGGCGCCGGACAGGCAGATCAGCGCCGCGGGCCCGTACCGCGCGGCCCAGCGGGCGGCGAAAGCGCGCGAGCGCACGGCCGCAGACCGGATCCAGTCGAGCCACTCGGCGCCGAAGCTCCGCCCGGAATCGTGCATCTGCGAAGCCAGCGTGCGCTGCCGGTCCAGGTTGTAGTTGAGCACCCACTCCTGCCAGAACGTGTCGGCGGCGTCGAGGTAAAAGCCGATGCTCGCCCACACCGACGAGCGCGATGAATCGGCGCCGGGCGGGGTGGGGTCGAAGGTGGTCCAGCCTTGTCCCGGCAGCCACGCTTCCACCCAACTGTGCGCGTCGGAGGCGCGGACGACGTACCAGCCGCTCACGGGATTATAGACGCCGCTCTGGAACCCGGTCACCACGCGCGAGGGAATGCCGATCTCGCGGAGCATCACGGCCATCGCCGAGGCGAAATACTCGCAGTGCCCGCGGCGGCGGTTGAAGAGGAAGTACGCCAGCGGGTCGGTTACCGGCTCGGACAGAAGCTCGGTGGTATATCCGTAATGGCCGTGGAGATAGGACTCGATGGCGGCGGCGCGCGCCGGGTCCGTCGCGCGGCCGTCGGTGATTTCGTGCGCGAGCGCCGGGATGCGCGGGTCCAGTCGCGGCAGTTCGAGGTATTTCCGGCGCTCGGCGGGCGCCAGCGGCGGTTCACCGGTCGCCGGGGCGCCGTCCTGGAGCATGGCGTAAACGCCGTAGTGCATCCCGGCGGGCGCCGGGCGCGGCAGCCTGAACTCGTCCCCGGAAGTGCGGATCACGGCGGGCGCGCCGATCACGAGGCGGCGCGGCGAACCGGCGAAGAACAGCACGTCGCTTCCGGTCGAGTTCAACTGCACCTCGTAGCCGAGCCCGCGGTTCTGCGCGTCTTCCCGCCGGCTGTCGGAGAGCGTAACCATATGCTGCCGCCGGTCCACGAGCAGCGTCCGCCCGATCTCGGCCGGGGCCGACCACCGCTTCCCGTCGAAATCGCTCAGCACCGCGCCGCGCCACTTCAACGGCGGCGGCTCGCCTGCATCGAAGAAGCGCACGTGCATCATCGCCGTTCGCGACTGCCGCAGGCTGCCGGTCTCTCCGAGTACGACCTCGCTTGAAAAACCCGGGACGCGGAATCGCTGCGGTATGAGGCGCTCGAAAGCCACCGCGGTGCGCGGCAGCAGGAAGAACATGCCCGCGGTCAGCGCCAGGATGCCGGCGGCGATCGATATGGTAAGCGCCGCCAGCCGCCGGTTGAAGCTGCGCAAAGCGCCGCGCGCCACCTGCCGCGGCTTGTGGACCGAGCGCCGGATCTCCGCGCTGGTGAACGTCGCCACGCCGAAAACGAGAAACAGCGCGAGGAACAGGAAGAAGCTCAGGTCCATGGAAAGGACCGCAGCCGCAAGCAGCGCGAGAATCGCCATGCCGGCGATCAGCACGTGATCGCGCGTGCCCCGAGCGGTGAGGACCTTGACCACCGCGAGCAGGAACAGCAGGTGCAGCGTGGCGCGCAGGAAATCGCGTCCGGCGGCGTAATCGATCGGATACAGCGCGATCGGAACGGCTACCAGCACCGAGAGGAGCCGCCCCCGGATTTCGAACCGCACCAGGCCGGAGGCCAGCACGGCGCGCAGGGCAAGGCCGGCTGCCGTTACCGCCACCGTGGGCGCGTCCAGGAAGCCCGAGCCGGCCAGGGCGAGGAATCCGCTGGCGAGGAGTCCCAGCAGCGCCAGCTCGAAGAACCGGTCCACGGACGCGATCGGCGAAACAGCTCGGCTCACAAATTCATCATACATTCCGCCCGCCCGATCTTCATTAACTTAACTTTTTCCACGTGTGAATCCGCCTTGCCTGTGATAAAACGAGTAGGTGCTTTTGACGCTTGCCAATGATTCGCCCGAGGGTTGTTCGGAGGCGCACTATTTCAGATTCCAAAACGAGCGCGTTTTGGAACGGCTGCGCGCGCTCGATGCGCGCGTGCGGAGCGAAGGACTGGCGGCGCTCGACCCCGCATCGGACCCGCTGATCGGGCTCGGCATGGAAATCGATTCCGCGGGCCGCGTCAGGCGCAATGGCTACGGCGCTTTCAGCCTTGCCTGGCAGGCGGTGCGGCATCCGGAATGGGCGGACGGAATCGTCAAGGAAGTAGACGAGATCCGGCGGGAAATTCGCGATAAACAGAAGACGCCGGTGCGCTTTTTGATCTGGGTGGGGATGGGCGGCTCGGCGGAAGACAAATCGGTGTACAACGCGGCCGGGCTGCTCAAGCGCGGCCCGCGGTGCTATGTGCTGGATTCGACCGACCCGGCCAAGCTCAAGGCAATCCTGGAAGATATCGAAAAAAGGCACGATCTTCCGATCGCCTCGATCCTGAGAAGTACTCTGGTCGTCGGCATGGCGATGAACGTGCGCTCGTACGAGGCTGTCGTCAACCTGGACCGGCTGGCCGCCCTGTACGAGAAGTTTCACGTGGACATCCGGCCGAACTTCCTGTACATGGCGGTGCCCGGCTCGCTGCTCGACGACTTCGGGCGGGAGCGGGGTTTTCGGAAGGTCGAGCTGCAGCTCGACGGCGGCGACACGCTCACGGGCCGCACGAGCGCGCCGCTGAGCCGCGGCAGCCTGTATCCGCTCGCGCTGGCGAAGGCGGACCTGCGTTCGTGGATCGCGGGGGCCATCCTGCCCGACGAGGACATCCACAATGCGTGGCGGCTCGCCTCGTTCATTCACGCGCAGTGCGAGGCGGGACGCGACAAGCTCACGCTGCTGCTGCCGAAGCCCTGGACAGGCGCGGGCGTCTGGACCAAGCAGGATTTGGAAGGAACGCTCGGCAAGCGCACGGACATCGGTTTGAAGGTGGCGCTGACGTCGAAGCCGCGGCTGGCGAACTACCGCTCGCCCAAGGATCCGCTGCAGGACCGAGCCATTCTGGCCGTGCAGGTGAAAGGACTGCCCGGCCCGGATACGCAGAAGCTGGCGCTGCTGCGCCGCGCCGGCTATCCGGTGGCCGTGGCCTCGTTCCCGCAAGGGACGCAGCTCTCCACGTACATGCAGTTCATGCACTACGCCGCCTTCGGCCTGTGCTATCTCCGCGGCGTCGATTTCGTCACGCTGCCCGCCCTGGAGGCATACCGCACGATCGCGTACGAGATTTTTACGGAAGCGCGCGATGCCGGCGGCATCCAGCACACCGCCGCATGGCGGGAAATGATGGGCTCGCCGCGCCGGATGCGATGCGGCCCTCTGACCGTGTATTTCGACAAGCTTTGCGGCGAGCCGGCGGAGGCGGCCGGCGATCCGGCGCGCGTCTATGCGGCTGTGCTGCGGAAGCTCGCGCTGGAGCGCACGATCGAATCCGGGGAGCTGACTTTCTTCGGGGACACGCGCTACTCGCGCCGGGGGCTGGCCGTGCTCAAGAGCCTGGAACGCGCCGCCGAGGCGCTGTTCCGCGCGCGCCTGAAGATCCCCGTCGACGTTTACGAAGGCCCGGCGATGAACCACTCCTACCATGAGATGATCGCCGGCTACGGCAAGTGTTTCTCGACCGTGCTGCTCTCGGAAAAGCAGGAGCAGTACGCCGCGGCGCGGTATTCGGCCGACTATCACGTCGCGCAGTTCCTGGCCACGCAGGTCGCGCTCGCGGGGCGCAACCGGCCCGTCGTCGCCATCACCCTCCGCGACCTCGAAGCCGAATCGCTGCACGCGCTCGACGACTTCTTCCGCCGCGTGACGGGATTCATCAAGCGGGTCTGAACAATTACGGGGACAGGCTACGAAATCCCCGATTTCATCTTGCGGTAAATGGCGCGCCGCAGGAGGTTGATGCCGGCCGCCGGCTATCTCACAAGCATCCGCCCGCCGCTGTACCGGAAGTACTTCGTGCTGGTAGCCTAAAAGCTATGGCGAAGTTTAAAGCAGCCAGGACCAAGACTGCCCGGAGCAAGGCGCCCTCGGCGCGCGGGGCCATTCCCTGCATGATCCTGTTTGTCGCGGCCATGGCCCTCCTGTTCCTGATCTTTTACGCCATCCTAAAACAGAGCTGAAGCATGCGAACTGACGGACGAACTCCGGACCAGATGCGTCCGGTCGCGATTCATACGGACTACCTTCTGACCGCCGAAGGCTCGGCGATCATCGAGGTGGGCAATACGCGCGTGTTGTGCGCCGCCTCGGTGGAGGACACGGTCCCGCAGTTCCTGCGGGGCAGCGGAAAAGGTTGGGTGACGGCGGAATACGCCATGCTGCCGCGGGCCACGACGACGCGCACGCCGCGCGAGGTGAACCGGCCTTCGGGGCGCAGCCAGGAGATCCAGCGGCTGATCGGCCGCTCGCTGCGCTCGGTCGTCGATATGCGCGCGCTCGGCGAGCGCACCATCATCGTCGATTGCGACGTGCTGCAGGCCGACGGCGGCACGCGCACCGCCGCCATTACCGGTGCGTTCGTCGCGCTCTCGATCGCGATGCGCAAACTCGTCGAGTTCGGGCGCCTGAAATCGAATCCGATCCGCGACCACGTCGCCGCGGTCAGCGTCGGCATCGTCGGCGGCGAGCCGATGCTCGATCTCGCTTACCAGGAGGACTCGCGCGCCGAGGTGGACATGAACGTCGTCATGACGGGCGGCGGGCAGTTCATCGAAGTGCAGGCGACGGCCGAACAGAAGCCGTTCGACGACGAGCAGATGGGACGGCTGATCGGCCTGGCGCGGCGCGGCATCGCTCAACTGGTGGAGATCCAGCGCGGGGTCCTGAAGGCATGAGGCTCTACTGCGCGACCACCAATCCGGGCAAGCTGCGCGAGTTCCGTCTGGCCGCCGAGCATTTCGGCCAGGCGTTCACGGTCGAGCCGGTCCCGGACCTCGCCGGGATCGAGCCGGCCGAAGAGACCGGCACAACCTTCGAGGAGAACGCCGTCCAGAAGGCGCTCTACTACAGCAGGTACGCGCCGGGGCCGGTGTTCGCCGACGATTCGGGCCTCGCCGTGGACGCGCTCGGCGGCGCGCCCGGCGTTTACTCGGCGCGCTTCGCGGGCGAGAATGCGACGGATAAGGATAACAACCGCCTGTTGATCGAAAAGCTGCGCGGAAACCCGCACCGCGACGCCCGGTTCGTGTGCGTGATCGCGGTGGCGGAAAAGGGCGCGCTGCTCGGCACGTTCCGCGGCGAAGTGGAGGGCCGGATCATCGACGAGCCGCGCGGGCCGAACGGCTTCGGCTACGATCCGCTGTTCTACTACGAACCCTTCGGCTGCACGTTCGGCGAGGTGCCCGGCGACCGGAAACTCACGGTCAGCCATCGCGGGCGCGCCCTGGAGCGCATGTTCGCCTGGCTGGCGTCGCGGCCGCGCCCGGAAAACCGGCCCCCGGGCCGGAGTTGATACAATTCTGATTTCATGGGTCGAGTCTCGCTTTTCATCACCTGCATCATCGACCAGCTCTATCCGAAGGTCGGGCTGGCGATGGCTGACGTGCTCGAACGGCTCGGCTATGAAGTCGAGTTTCCCGAGGAGCAGACCTGCTGCGGGCAGCCCGCGTTCAACACCGGCTACCGCGAGGACGCCCGAAAGGTGGCGCGGCATTTCCTCGGCGTGTTTCGCGACGCCGAGTACATCGTCATCCCCTCGGGCTCCTGCGCGGGGATGGTCAAACACCACTATGCCGAGCTTTTCAGCAAAGAACCCGAAACCCTGGAGGCGTTCGAGCGCATCAAACCCAGGGTGTTCGAGTTCTCGCAATTTCTGCTCGACGTGGCGAAGGTGGAGGACGTGGGCGCGCGTTTCGAACGGGTGGTGACGTACCACGACAGTTGCCATGCGCTGCGCGAGATGGGGATCAGGCAGGGCCCGCGAAGGCTGCTCTCGCACGTCCGCGGGCTCGAACTGCGCGAGATGGAGCCCGCGGAGGAATGCTGCGGTTTCGGCGGCACTTTTTCCGTAAAGTTCCCCGAGATTTCCGGCGGAATGGCGCGAACGAAGCTCGATTCGATCCTGAAAACGGGCGCAGAGGTGGTGGTGTCGGTCGATTCGAGCTGCCTGATGCAGATTCAGGGCGCGCTCTCGCGCGCGGGTTCGCGCGTGCGCACCATGCACCTGGCCGAGGTCCTCGCCGAGAGGTAATATGCCCGCCGCCTACCAGGAAAAAATCCGGGAAACGCTGGCGAACACGAAGCTGCTCGCGGCCATCGACAAGGCGACGCACCGGCTGATGGACCACCGCCGCTCGGCGATCGCGGGCGACGGCCTGCCCGATTACCAGGAACTGCGCACGCAGGCGCAGGCCGTCAAGAAGCACACCATCGAGAATCTCGACCATTACCTCGAGGAGTTCGAAGCCAACGTGATGGCGCATGGCGGGCAGGTGGTGTTCGCGCGCGATGCCGGCGAAGCGGTCGAGTTCGTCGCCGATCTGGCAAAGCGCAAGGGCGCGCGGCTCATCGTGAAGTCGAAGTCGATGACCACCGAGGAGATCGAACTGAACGACCGCGTCGGCAAGCACGGTATCGAGGTGGTTGAAACCGATCTCGGCGAGTACATCATCCAGCTTGCGCACGAGCGGCCGTTTCACATTGTCGCGCCCGCGCTGCACCTGACGCGCGAAGACGTCGCCGACCTGTTCACGGACCGGCTCGGCGTCGAGCGCGATACGGTGATCGAGAATCAGACGCGAACAGCGCGGGCCGTGCTGCGGAAGAAATTCCTGGCGGCGGACATCGGCATCTCGGGCGCGAATTTCCTGATCGCGGACTCGGGCGCCGTCGTCGTCGTGGAGAACGAAGGCAATGCGCGCCTGTCCACCTCGGCGCCGCGCGTACACGTCGCGATCGCGGGAATCGAAAAGCTGATCCCGCGCGCGCAGGATCTGGCCACGTTCCTGAAGCTGCTCGGCCGCAGCGCGACCGGCCAGCCGCTCACGGTCTACACTTCGTTCCTCTCCGGCCCGCGGCGCGAAGGGGAAGTGGACGGGCCGGATGAATTCTACGTCGTGCTCGTCGACAACGGGCGCACGCGGCTGCTGGCGGACCGCGAGAAGCGGCAATCGCTGCACTGCATCCGCTGCGGCGCCTGCCTGAACCACTGCCCGGTGTACCGCAAGGTGGGCGGGCACAATTACCCGTGGGTCTACTCGGGGCCGATCGGCGCGATTCTGACGCCGCAGTACCTGGGCCTGTCGCACGAGTCCTGGCTGCCGTTCGCGTCGAGCCTCTGCGGCGCGTGCGCGGAAGTCTGCCCGGTGAAGATCGAGATTCCGAAGCTGTTGCTCGAGCTGCGCTCGGAAGTGGTGAAATCCGAAGCGCGCGAGCCGAAGCGGCGGATGGAGCGGATCGCTTTTCGCCTGTGGGCCTGGGTGATGACGCATCCGCGAGTTTATGAAATGGTGGGAAGCGCCGCGGCGATCGTGCTGGACGGTCATGCCGTGCCGGCGCTGCTGAACCGCGGCCCGGTGCGCGGCTGGACGAGCCAGCGCGACCTGCCTCCGCTTCCGCACCGCAGTTTCCGCCAGGCCTGGCGCAAGCGCAGAAAGGAACGCGGCTGATGGCGCGGACCAGCATGCGTCGAAATCCGGTGTGGCAGGCGAAAGCGCCTGCCCTACCGTGCGGAAAGGAACGCGGCTGATGACGCGGACCAGCATGCGTCGAAATCTGGTGGGGCAGGCGAAAGCGCCTGCCCTACCGTGCGGAAAGGAACGCGGCTGATGGCGCGCGATTACATCCTGCACAAGGCGCGGACGGCGCTGGGACGCACGGTCGCCTCGACCGTCGAGCCCGCGCCCGCGGCGCGGATCCGCGTGCCGCAAACGGGCCCGGACGAGCGCATCGCGCTGTTCGCGCGAAAGCTGGAGGGCCTGGCCGCAAAGTTTTATCGTGCTTCTTCGGCGGCGGACGCCCGCGAGTATGTCGCTTCTCTGCTCGCGGGCCGCGCCGCCGTGGCTTCCAACGCGCCGTTCCTGGCCGAGTGCGGAATTACGGCGCTCCCGGGCGTGCGCTCCGGGTTTACCGATCGGGAGGCGCTGCGCGCGGCCTGCGCCGAAGCGCCCGCCGGGATCACCAGCGCTGATTACGCGCTGGCGGATACCGGCACCCTGGTCATGTTTTCGTCCCGCGAGGAACCGCGGCTGATCTCGCTGTTGCCGCCGCTACACGTGGCTGTGGTGCCGCGCGAAAAGATATTGACGGGCCTCGACGAGCTCCTCGCGCTCGTGCCCAGGCCCGCTGACCGGACCAGTTCCATGGTGCTCATCACCGGCCCCAGCCGCACGGCCGACATCGAGCAGATTCTCGTGCGCGGCGTCCATGGCCCGGGAGAGCTTCACGTCGTCGTTGTGTAGACATGGGAGAGAACAGATGAAGCGTATACTTTTGCCGCTGTTGCTCGTCGCGTTCGCGGCGAGCGCTTTCGCTCAGGCCGGTGAGGCTTCCGTGAGCATGGGTGGAACAAGTTTTCGGAACAGTTCGCTCGGCGTTGACGCAAACGGCACTCCGTGGGATGCAAGCGCGAATTTCCGCCTTTCCCTGGCGTTCACCCTCAACACGCAGAGCCACTTCGGCCACGAGTTCGGCTACGCCTACAACCACGGCAGCCTGGAGACCCAGGGCGCGTCCTTCGGCATGACGATCCACCAGGGCTTCTACCATTTCCTGCTTTATCCGACCGCGGAAGGCTCGCGCATCCGGCCGTTCGTAGGAGCGGGCGTCCACTTCAGCGCCTTCTATCCGCCCGGCGCGTCCGTCTACTACGGCAACGGCACCAACAAGTTCGGATTGAATTACGGAGGAGGAATCAAGGCGCGGATAAGCGACATGTTTCTGGTGCGGTTCGACCTGTGGGATTTCGCGACGCCGAAACCCGATTTTCAGGGTACCTTTTTCAACCAGCAAGGCTGGCTGCACCAGATCGCCGGCACCGCCGGCTTCGGAATCATGTTCTGAGGCCTGGGCCGCCGCGCCGGGCCAATGCAACAATCGGTCGTGAAGTTACTGACCGAGTACCCGATACTTACTCTGTTTCTTACGATCGGGCTCGGCTATATCGTTGGTGAACTTAGTATCTTCGGCTTCCGTTTCGGAACCGCCGGAGTGCTCTTCGTGGGATTGGCGATCGGCGCGCTCGATCCGTCGATCGCCTTGCCGGATGCCATTCCGACGCTTGGCCTCATCATCTTCGTTTATACGATCGGCATTCATTCCGCGCCCGCGCTGGCTGCGGCGTTCAAGCGGCATGGATATCGGGATAACTTTTTGGCTGTGGGCGCGCTGGCCTTCGGCGCCGTCCTGACGCTGGCGCTTTCTTATGCGCTCGGGTTGCCGGGCACGAGCGGCGCGGGGCTGTTCTGCGGCGCGCTGACGAACACGCCGGCGCTGGCCGCCGCCCGCGAGACGATTCAGGAACTCGGCTCGGGCCGCGGTCTTCCAGCCGCGCAGGTACGGCTGCTCGCCGAGCAGCCGGTCATCGCGTACGGCGTCGCGTACCCCATCGGCGTTATCGGCGTGCTGCTCTCGTTCCAGTTTTTCGGCCGCTTCTGGCGGCGCGAAAGCAAGCCCGAGGAAGATACGCCGGAAATCCTGGTGCGCGATTTCGTGGTGAAAAACCCGGGCATCACCGGGCGGAGCATCGGCGAAGCGCTGCGGCTGCACAAGGACCACGGTTTCGTGATCAGCCGCATCCAGCACGACGGCTCGATCGATATCGCGGATTCCTCGACGAAGCTCCGGACCGGCGATATCGTCGCCGTGGTGGGCGACGAGGAAGCGCTCGAGCGCGCCGAGCAGTTCTTCGGCGCGGCGAGCGACACGCACATCGAGCTGGACCGCTCGAACCTGGATTACCGCCGGGTGTTCGTCTCCTCCAAAGAGGTCGTAGGCAAGAGCATTCGCGAGCTCGATCTGCAGAACCGCATGCGCGCCACCATCACCCGCCTGCGCCGCGGCGACGTGGACGTCGTGCCGACCCCGCGCACGCGGCTGGAGTTCGGCGACCGCATCCGCGTGCTGACGCATCGCGAGCGTTTCGCGGAGATCGCGAAGTTTTTCGGCGATTCGATTCGCGGGACGGCGGAGACGGACTTCGGCTCGGTCGCGATCGGCATGGTGCTCGGCGTGCTGTTCGGCATGATGCCGATTCCGCTGCCGGGCGGCAACACGATCCGGCTCGGGCTGGCGGGAGGGCCGCTGCTGGTCGCGCTGGTGCTCGGGAAATTGGAGCGGACGGGGCGCATCACCTGGGCGATGCCGATCAGCGCCAACCTGACGCTCAGGCAGATCGGGCTGCTGCTTTTCCTGGCGGGAGTCGGCACGCGCGCGGGCTACGCGTTCGTGTCCACGATGGCGACCAGCGGGCCGCGTCTGCTGCTGGCCGGCGCGGCAATCACCTTCGGTGTCACGTTGACGACGTTGATCGTGGGGTACAAGCTGCTGAAAATTCCGTTTGATTCGATGACGGGGCTGATCTCGGGAGTGCAAACCCAGCCGGCCTGCCTGGCCTTCGCGGCCACACAGGCAAAGTCGGAGACCCCGAATATCGCCTACGCGGCCGTCTACCCGGTGGCGACCATAGCGAAGATCATTCTGGCGCAGATTCTCGTAGGCCGTTGACGATGCGGGTTACACCCTGCTTCATAACGGCTGAATTGAAATTGAGGAGCAAGCCAAGCGGCTTATTACTCAAACGCAGATAGGTCAATAGCTGCTTCTTGTGCAATGGGGTGATCACCTCGACCGCCTTGATTTCGACGATGAGGATATTCTCGATCATCAAGTCGGCCCGAAACGTGATCGGGAATCGCATGCCATCGTAGGCAAGTGGGATGGGGAGCTGGCGGGCGACTGCCAGCCCCCGTTTTCGCAGTTCGGCTTCCAGCACTGTTTCGTACACGGATTCCAGTAAGCCGGGTCCAAGCGCGACGTGAATGCGGTAAGCGGCATCCACAACTTCCCTGGCGGCGTCATTGGGAGTAAGCGCCATACAAGGAAGTGTTCGGAATTAGGGAAAACTCTTTAAAATATCAGAGCTTTTCTTTGCGTCTTTGCGCCTTTGCGTCTTTGCGAGAAAGAAACGGCATGATTTCCTCGCAAAGACGCAAAGGCGCAAAGACGCAAAGAAACTTCAAAACCGGAGCGCGATTTCCCGCCCCATCGTGAACCGCGGTTTCCTGCGATTGGCGATCAGCTCTTTTTGCTCCAGCATCGCGGTCACCAGCAGCGGCATCGCGATGGTCGAGTCCGCATAGCAGGCCACCATGTTCGCGTCCTTCGCGATCTTGCCCCAGCTCTGGGCTTCCTCGAAGGTGCAGCCGGAGAGCCCGCCCCAGTGCGGCGCGTCGGTCACCACCTGGATCGCGTACTTGTGCCCCTGCGCGTTTTCCTTCATGATGAGCAGCGTCACTTCCGTCTGCTGGACGAAGTTTTTCGGCGTGCCGCCTCCGAAGTAGATCACGCCGGTGGCCGGCGCTTCGGCCGCGATTTTCGCGGTTTCCAGCACGTCCCCGATCACGTCGAACTGGAAGTTGTTCCCGCCCTCGTAGCGGTTCGTCGCGATCCCGATGCCGATCGAGCTATCGCCCACCGCCGGGCAGTACACCGGGATGCCGGCCTTCGCCGCCGCGGTCAGGATGCCGTCCTCTTTCGCGTGCTTCGCCAGCTCGCAGCCGAGCAGGTGCAGGAACTCGCGCGTCGTGTACGGCCGGGACTGGTCGAGCGAGGCCGCGAACGCGCCGATCCACCGGTCGTGCTCGCGGAACTTCTCCTCGTCCGCCAGCACGTCGTACATGCGGTCCACCAGGTTGTCGGCCAGCATCGTGTCGTCCACGTTCGGGCTGCCCTGGTAATGGAAATTGCCGCGCGTCTCGTGCAGGTCGTGGAACAGGTTCGCGCCGGTCGAAACCAGGCAGTCGATGAGCCGGTTCTCGATCATCCGCACCAGGATGCGGCGCATCCCCGCGGGCACCATCGCCCCGGAGAGGCCCATCATGATGACGCAATCGTCGGCCAGCATCTTCTTCCAGACTTCGAATGCCGTGCCGAGCTGCCGCCCCTGGAACGCGGTGCCCTGCATGCGCTCGAGCACGCCGGCAACTCCGCCTGCGCGCTCGGCAGGATCAAAGGGACGGGTAGGGATGGAAAGCAGATCGTGTTTGTTCACAAAAGGCCAGTTTACTGCAAGCGTCCGCGCATTTTCTCGTTGCAGACGAGCTCGTCGAAGATGGCGAGCACCTGCTTGCGGTAGCGGTAGACTCTCTGAACCGATTCGCGGAACGACGTTTCGTACTGCGCGCGGCTTAACCACTTCTCCAGCAACGGCTTCGGAATGTCGATGTCCTGGCGCAACAGATCTGCCGAGTGGCCGCGGAGAAACAGGCCATAGAACATGGCCGCTTCCTTCTGCGGAGCTGCGGGATCGAATTCATTCCTGGCCGGCATAACCGGAAAAGCCCTCACCCAGTGGGATCAAAACGCAGTATAAACGGGCTAGGAACCCTGGTTCAACCCCCTCCCCAGAGCTCGCCGGCGGCCCCCTCCGGCGCCAATTCATTTCATTGGACGTTCCACCCGTGCGATCGGTTCGCGGGATTCAGGTTCACTGCACGACGATGCCGGCGGCAGGGCTGCGCGTCTCGCCGATCCTGAGCTCGAGTGTCTGGTTTCCCGCCGGGCAGGTTTCGGGAATTCGGAAATTAACCTGCATCAGGCCGGCAAAGCCGGGCGCGGAAGCGGCGAACAGGATCTCGGCCTTGATGCCGGCGACAAACACGGAGGGCGCGAGCACGGGCGCCGCGTAGGGCGCTTCGGCGAGCTTGCCGTCGATGCCCGCCGGGGCCGTCTGCCCCTCGCCGGTCGCGTAGATCGTGGCGATGCCGCCGGCCGAAGCTGTAGCCGCAATGCCGCCGGCGCCGGTGAAGATCGCGGGAGCCGCTTCGGCCACGGGCACCAGAAGGCGCACGGCGCTGGCGCCTCCTCGCCGGATCTCCACTTCCGTCGAACTCCGGCCCGCGATGCCGTACGGCGCCTGCAACTCGATGCGGCCGAACTCGACCGAAACGAGCGGCGCCGGCGTGCCGTCGAAGAGCACCTCGACATCGGCCAGCGTCGTGTCGAGGAGGCCGGAAGCGGTCAGGCGCGCCGGCACGGGCTCGCGCGGCCCCAGGCTCGATCCCATGAGCACCACCAGCTCGCCCGGCGCGATCGGTCCCGGCAGCATGCTCGCGGCATTCACCACGGAGGTGACCTGCGGCGGCGCGCTCTGGTCCGCAATCCACGGCGTGAGTTTGCGGATTCGGTTGTCGGCCCGGTCGGCGACAAAGACCTCGCCGGCGTCGTTCACCGCGACGTCGGCAGGCTCGTTCAGCTCCGCCGAGAGCGCGGGGCCGCCGTCGCCGGAGTGGCCCGCCGCGCCGGTTCCGGCGATCGCGGTGAGGGCGCCGCCGGGCGTGAGCTTCCATACGCGGTGATCGGCGGTCGCGGCGATGTAGATGTTGCCCGCGCGGTCGAGCGCGATGCGGTTGGGCGAGGGCAGGTCCGAGCCGCCGGGAACAGTCGAGACGAAACCCGCGCGGGTCAGCTTGCGGATGACGCGGTTGCCGGTGTCGGCGACATAGAGGCTGCCTTCGCCATCGACCGCGACGCCGCCCGGCAGGATCAGCCCTGAAAGAGCCGCCAGCGTTTCCAGCCTGCCGTCCGCTGTGAGCTTGCGGATTGCGTCGCTATGTGTGTCGGCGACGTAGGTATTTCCGGCGTCGTCCACCGCGATCCCGCCATCTCCCGCGCAACCCTCGGCCACCGCGCCCATCACGCCTTCCGGGGTCAATTCCAGGATGCGGCCCGAGCCCGCCTCCGCGATCCGCAGACCGCCCGCGCCGTCGCCGGCCACTGCCGTCGGTTCCTCGATCGGCATATAAATCGCCAGGCCGCGGCCGGGATCGACGGCCGCCTCGCCCGTGCCCGCGACCGTTGTGACGACCTCGCCCGACAGCTTGCGGACGCGATGGTTGTAGCGGTCGGCGACGTAGAGGTTCCCGGCGGCATCGAGCGCCAGGCCCGCCGGCGATTCGAAGTGCGCGCGCAGCGCCGGACCGCCGTCGCCCGGCGCGCGGTATGTGCCGTCGCCCGCGAATGCCGCGAACGCGCTGCCCGGCGCCATGCGCCAAACCCTGCCGGCGGAGTACCGCCCAGCGGGCTGCGAATCGGCCACGTAAAGGTTGCCCGCCGCATCAAACGCGACATCGCGCGGTGAGTGGAAATTTCCGAGCTGTACGGCCGCGCCTGAGGCCACCCGAAGCAAGCCCGCGCTCTTATCCGCTACATACAACGTGCCCCCGCCGTCAAACGCGAGGCCTGCCGGCGTCCAGAGCGCGCCCGCGGCCGGCACCGTGGACATGCGCCCGTTCAGGATTTTGCGGATGCGGTGGTTGCCGCTGTCGGCGACGTACAGGGCGCCCTCGGGACCGATCGCGAGGCCTGCAGGCGCGTTGAGCGGCGCGGCCGCCGCATCCACCACGGCCGTGTCGCCGATCGAGCCCGCCACGCCGGTTCCGGCTACCCGCGTCAGCCGTCCGGCCGGATCGATCTTGTAGATCGTGTGGCCGCCAAAGTCCGAGACGTAAAGGTTGCCGTCCTTATCGACCACCACGTTCCGTGGCTGTACGAGCGGCGCGCCCGCGGCGACAGTTGCGATTGTGCCGTCCGCGGTAATTTTCAGGATTCTCGCGTTGCCGAGATCGGCAATATAGAGCGTGCCGGCGCGGTCTACCGCGATGCCGTACGGAAACTTGAGCGCTCCCGGGTAACCGTCGCCAGCGACGGTGCTGATGATGCCGTCAGGCGAAACCTTGCGCACCCGCTGGTCGGCCGAATCCGAGATGTAGACGTTCCCGGCGGCATCGATCGCCAGCCCTTCGGGAGAGCTCAACTGCGCGGATCGGGCGGCGAGCCCGTCGCCCGCGTCGTTTCCGCCCGCGACGGTGCTGATTTTATAGGTAGTTTGCGCGAAAGCCGCAGCCGCCAGCGCGGCGCACACCAGGATCCGGGGTCCCATCCAGAATCAGTGTGCCGGTTGCGGTGGAAAGTTCTCACTCAGATGCCGCTCGAAACGCCGGGAGGTGGGCTGCCGCCTTCGTCATGCGCCGCATTGCGGCCGGCCCGCTTTACCGCCCCATTCCCAAATAGCGGAAGCCGGCGCCTTCGAGCACGTCGCGCTCCAGGAAGTTGCGGCC
>Ga0078972_1004337_pt1 | contig 39259 bp, 42 predicted proteins | sample YelNatPaOPGAMG01_FD_67568 | JGI IMG/M metagenome (GOLD analysis project Ga0078972, IMG submission 67568) | Hot spring thermophilic microbial communities from Obsidian Pool, Yellowstone National Park, USA - OP-RAMG-01 (SPADES assembly) (version 2) | ecosystem: Environmental > Aquatic > Thermal...
GAACTCTCCTTATGGATAGGGGGAAGTTTTCTAACTATCCTTCTATCCATAACAAAATCCCATGGAAATGTCCAGCGCATTTACCATAGCGCGAAAAGTATTATTCGTCAGTGCTTTGATAGGCCCCAATTTTTGAAGAGCATTGACTGGTGGGAAGTCCTAAAATTTGTCGCTCACCCAGGGGTTTCCCGGGAGATGATTTTTCCGTATAATTTACGGAAAGAAAAAGAATCATTCCCGAAAATTCATGAGATGCCGTTAATCATTTCAGTGACAAACAACAGCGATGGGCTGTTGCGTCATGTGTGCTCATGGGAGTTTTTAATGGCCTTCGACCCTGAATCCATTCTCTCGCTCCTGTCCCGGGAGGCCGACATCCGCGCCCTTCCCGTGACTCTCAGTGAGAGCGATCCCGTCTCGGTCAGGAGCCTTCTCCGGGTCGTGGACCACCTGCGGGGAGAGAACGGGTGTCCCTTCGACAGGAAGCAGACACTCGAAGGGCTTCTGTCCGACCTCAAGGACGAGATCTTTGAACTTGAAGAGTCTCTCGAAGAGGACGACCTCCCGAATGTTGCCCGCGAAATGGGGGACCTCTTCGTCATCCTGTTCATGTTCCGGAGGATTCTCTGGGAGCGGACCGGTATCACCCTGGGGGAGATCCTCGACGGAACCGCCCGGAAGATGATCTCCCGCCATCCTCATGTCTTCGAACGTCCCGAACCCGGAAAGAGCCTCGAAGCGATCTGGGAGACCTGGGAGGAAAAAAAACGTGCGGAGGCCCCGCACCACGACCGCCGGTCGATCCTCGACGGGATCCCCCGGACCATGCCGTCCCTCCAGACCGCCGCAAAGCTTGGACAGAAGGCAGGACGGGTTGGATTCGACTGGCCGGACGCCGCGGCCGTCCTTTCCAAGGCGGAAGAGGAGGTCGCCGAGATCCGTTCCGCCTCCGAGGAAGGCCCGGAGCGTCTCAAAGAGGAGATCGGAGATCTTCTCTTTGCCGTCGTCCAATTTTCCAGACTGTCCGGCATCCGCCCGGAAGAAGCGCTGACCGCCGCAAACAGAAAGTTCAGGCGACGATTCTCCTTCATGGAGGAGCGTGCCTCCCAGGAGGGCCGGCCCCTTTCTGGCCTCTCCCCCGACGACTGGGAGAACCTGTGGAACATGGCCAAAAATGAAGAATCCTCCCCTGAAAGGACTTCCTCATGAAGGAGCGCCTGACGGCCCTTGTCACAGGAGCGACCTCTGGAATCGGTCTTGCCGTTGCCCGGGGACTTCTTGACGCCGGGTATACAGTCTTTATCACCGGCCGAAATTCCGAGGCCCTCGCCCGGGAGGAGGAGCGGGCCCGAAAGGGCCCCGGACAGGCCATCACTCACGCCTGCGATCTCTCGCGCAAGGAGGAGGTGGAGCTGTTGATCACGACGGCCGTCAAGGCCCTCGACGGCCGGGTCGACATCCTCGTGAACAACGCCGGGATTGCCACCTTCGGAACGATCGAGGAGAGCTCCCCCGAGGAGTTCGACCATATCGTTTCGGTGAACCTCCGGGCCCCCTATCTTCTTTCCCGGGCAATCCTTCCTCTCATGAAAACCTGCGGACAGGGGCTGATCATCAACATCTCCTCTGTGGCGGGAGTCGAGGCGTGGGCCGGGAGCTCCCTTTACTCCATGACGAAGTTCGGCCTCCGGGGTCTGACCGGCTCCCTTTTGGGCGAGGGCGCTCCCCACGGAGTGAAGGCGGTGGCCCTTTGCCCGGGGTATGTCGCCACGCCCCTTGTAGCGGGAGCTCCTGTTTCTCCCGGGGAGATGATCCAGCCGGAGGATCTTCTCAAAACCATTTTCTACCTGCGGGACCTTTCTCCCTCCGCAGTGACAGGCGACATCGTCATGAAACGGCTGGGAGGCCTGTAGTACAGGGGAATGGCAATACTCTTTTCAGATAACCATCAGGATGGGGTTCCGGAGAGCTTCCCCGGGGCCGATCAGAACCGGAGATCTTTGAGTGATCAGGGCGTACATTAAAAAGGTGGGGACGGGTCCTTCCGGCCATCGGGACCTCTCGCAGGAGGAGGCCCGCGACGCGGCGGAGCTGATCCTTCGGGGAGAGGCCTCTCCCGCCCAGATTGGCGCCCTTCTTTTGGGCCTTCGCCTGAAGGGAGAAACCGCTTCGGAGATCGGAGGTTTTCTCTCGGCCCTCAGGGGCCTTCTCGCCTCTCGCCCCACCGTTTTACCGGGAAATCTTACCGGAGTCGACCTCGATATCGGCGACCCCTACGACGGACGGAGCCGATCGACAAGCCACGTCGTTTCCGGAGCCCTCTTGGCCTCCCGCACAGGCCTTCTTATCGGGCTGCACGGACTCTCCGGCGTCCCGGTCAAGATGGGGCCGGGGGTTCTCGAGGCCTGGAGATCCCTGGGCCTTCCCGAAGGTGCTCCGGCAACCTCCGAAAATGTTACCTGCCTCTCCCAGACACTTTTTCTTCCTGAGCTCTCCGACCTCCTCCCGCTCCGCCGGGAGCTTGGCCTCAGGACGATCTGGAACACGGTGGAAAAGGCCTCCAATCCGCTTTCGGCTCCTGCACAGATCATCGGCGTCTTCCACGAGCCTGTGGTCGAAAAGGTTTTTTCGGCCCTCATGGCCCAGGAGAACCCGCCCCGGAGGCTTCTTATTGTTCAGGGCGTCGAAGGCTCAACCGACCTCCATCCCCATCGGCAGACGGCCTGTCATCTCTTTGACAGCGAGCTCTCCCCGATGCTCACGCCTCTGACCATACCGGCGGGCTCCCCGGGATATGAAGCCGCTCTCCCCCCCGTCGCATCGGACCCCCTCGCCGGCACGGAGACTCAGACAAGGCGGCAGGCCGCCCTTTTCCTTTTTGCCGCAGGCCGGTATACCACCTTCGACATGGCATTGGCCCGGATCGAAGGCGAATTCTCACTACCACCCCCCGGGAGACTCACATGAACAAGATCCTTCCCGTCGACAAGCTCGAGATCGGCATGGAGGTCGTCGCCGTCGACAAGAGCTGGCTTGAGACGAATATTCTTTTTCACCGCTTCCGGATCCAGACAAAAGATGACATTCAGAAGCTACGCGACAACGGCATCAAAAATGTCACCATCGCACTCCCCGGGACTGCCCCGGCAACCCCCGGTCCCCGGGCAAACATGGATTCCCTTCATGTCGATGACGACAGGGATATTCCGGAGATTCGGGAGATGGAGGTTCTTCCCCTCCCCACCCTTCGGGAATGGAATGCCCTCCACGACAAGACGATTGCCGTCCTTTCGAAGAGCTTCGACGACATCCGCATGGGAAGCGCCCTCGACATCAACCCACTCAGGAACCAGGTCATCGAGACCCTCGAGATGCTGGTCAAGGACCCCCGAAAGAACTCCTTCCTCGTGACCCTTTCCGAGATTGATGACGAATCCTACGTCCACTCCACCAATACGATGATTCTCTCCATGGGGCTTGCCGCCCAGGGCGGCATCGCCAAGGAGGACCTTCCAAAATGGGGAATGGCGGCTCTGCTTCATGACATCGGCAAGGCCCTGATCCCGCTCGAGATCCTGAAAAAACCCGGGAGGCTTGCGCCTCACGAGTGGGACACCATGAAACGCCATCCCAAGTTCGGCCATTCGATCCTTTCGAAGTCGAAGGACGATATCGTGCGCGGAATCTGCAAGACCGTTGCCATGGAGCACCATGAACGCAAGGGCGGGGGAGGATACCCTTACGGGCTCGACCTGCCCGACCTCGATCCCGTCACCCGCTCCCTTATGGTTCTCGACATCTACGAGGCCCTGACCGCAGGGCGGATCTACCGCTCTCCCCTCTCTCCGGCCAAGACACTGTCCTATCTTCTTGAAAAGGAACTCCACCGGCTCGACCCCCGCGCCATCGCAAACCTCGTACAAATGGTGGGGATCTATCCCGTCGGGTCCTTCGTCGAGCTCGCAGATGGCCGCGTTGCCATGGTTTCCTCCTACCAGAACGCCGACACGAACTCTGGAGAGGTCCAGCTGCTCGTCCTCTACGCCTCACCCGGGAAGCCCCTGACTGAACCGGCCAAACTCACCCTCCCGACCATCGACAGGACGCGAGTCAGACAGACCTTTCATCCCCGGGAGCTCGGCCTCTCCCCGTCCGACGTCGCGCGCCACCTCGATTTGGCGACCGAAGGACACGCCCACTAGGATCTTGGGCCTCGAAAAAACAAAAAAAGGGAGGAACCCGGAGCCCCGGGCCCTCCCTCACAGAACACGACCACAAGGCCTGTCCTTATTTGATCTTCTTGACAACCACCTCCCAGTAGCCATCCTTCTTCTCGGTCTTCACATACTCTTGCCCCACCTTCTGGATCCATGCGGGAATGTCCTTGGCCGAGCCCTCATCGGTCGAAAGGACGGCCATAACCGTTCCGACAGGTTTGAGCTGGATGGTCTTGATCAGCTCCATCAGCGGTCCCGGACAGAAGAGTCCCCGACCATCCACAACCTCATCAATCTTGCTTGCATCCTCTGCCATCGCTTCTTTTCTCCCCTTTTAGGAATAATCACCTGTACGACCTATACGAATAGGACCTGTCCCCCTTCGGCATGCTGAAGGAATCCGGCAACGCCCAGGATCTCGTCAAAGACCGGATGGTAGCTGTCGAGACCTTCTTCCATCAGGTCGAGAGCCATTCCGCAGGCAAAGACCTTGAGCGATCCCATCATCTTTCCCTGCGACAAGAGATCGTAGAACATCGGCGCCTTCTTCGAAAGAAGCCGGCGCCCGATTTCGCCCTCGACCTTAAATGACCGCTTCTCGATCGTCTCCTTTCGAAAGGCGGTCACCGCATTCATGGTCACAAAGACCTTGACCTCCATCTGGCTCATGGCCGCAACCGATGCCATGAGGCCGACCGCATGCAGCTTCTCCAGCGCGTCCGAGGCCAGCACAAAAGAAATCTTCTCCATCGGAACTCCTTCCAAGAATAATCCTCTTATCCGCTTCGATTCCCCACAAAAACCTCACTTAATCGTAGCCCATCCCCTGGAACTCTACAAGGCAGGCTTCGGTGAGTGACCTTCTGACTATCTTTTTTCGAGGAGATTTCTGAATTCCTCGAAGGAGAGCGGGCGGAAATAAAGGTATCCCTGAAGGCTTTCACATCCGTGGCTGAGGAGCCACTTGGCCTGCTCAGGCTTTTCGACTCCTTCAGCCACCAGCTTTATCCCCAGTGCCTTCGCCATTCCGATGATGGCGCTTGAGATTCCGGCATCGCCTTCATCGTCGGGGAGACCGTCCACAAAGCTTCGGTCAATCTTGATGGCGCTGACTGGAAGGAGTTTCAGGTAGGACAATGAGGAGTAGCCCGTTCCGAAGTCATCGATAACTACCTTGATCCCTGATTCGTGAAAGGCTCTAAGATTTCTATGCGTCACCCCTATGTCTTCCATCATCGTTCGTTCGGTCACTTCTATTTCCAGCTGGGAGGCAGGAATGCTTCGCCCCTTCATTTCTTCGAGGATAAATGTGGCGGTATCTCCCACATGGAAGTCTCGAGAGGAGAGATTGAAGCTGACCGGGGGAACGAAGAGGCCACTCTTGCGCCACTTTTCGATATCATCGAAAAGTTTTCGCAGAAGGAGCCGGGTGAGGTCGACAATCAGCCCGCTCTGCTCGGCCACTGGAATAAATCGTGCAGGAGAGACCTCTCCCAGACTTGGGTCAATCCATCGGGCCAGGGATTCTGCCCCGATGATGCGGCCCGTCTTGGAATCCACCCGCGGCTGATAGACAAGATAGAGATTGTTATCGGCAATCGCTCCTCTGAGTGCCGTCTCAATCGTGGCTCTCTCCATGATCTTGACACGCATCTCGGAACGGAAGAACTCAAGCCGGTTTCTTCCGCCCTCCTTCGCCCGATACATGGCGGTATCGGCCGATTGCAGAAGCGAGGCACTGTCTTCCGCATCCTGGGGATAGAATGCCACCCCGATACTTCCCGTTACGAATAGTTTCTGGCCCCCGATTTCAAAGGATCGCCCAATTTCATCAAGAATACGGGCTCCGACCTTTTCAACCTCGGCAGGGTCGGAGGACTCCATGACGACAACGAACTCGTCTCCTCCAAGACGTGCCAGAGTATCCGTCTCCCGAACGACAGAGGTAAGTCGTTCGGAGACGGAGCGGAGCAGAGCATCCCCCACCTCGTGACCACGGCTGTCGTTGACGACCTTGAAGTTGTCAAGATCAATAAACGCTAAGGCCACCGTTTTCTTTTCCCGACGTGCGGATGCGATCGCAAGACGGAGCCGGTCCAGAAGGAGCGCCCGGTTGGCAAGACCGGTCAGGGAGTCGTGAGTTGAAAGAAAGTCGGCCCTGACCTGGGCATTTTTGATGTCCGTAATGTCACTGAAGATCCCGATATAGTGAGTGGCCTTGCCATCCTGTCCGTCCACACGGTTGATCGTAAGCCACTCCGGATAGATCTCCCCTGTTTTCCTCTTGTTCCAGATTTCGCCCCGCCAGTTTCCTGTCTCGGCCAGCTGGCGCCACATCTCGTGGTAGAAATTTTCAGACTGGCGGCCGGAGCCCAGAAGCTGCCCCGGGGTCTTTCCGATCGACTCATCGGCACTATAGCCCGTGATACTTGAAAAGACAGGATTGACGGTCGAAATACGTCCATCACCGTCTGTCACAATGATTCCCTCTCCGGCCCGGTCGAAGACCTTGGCGGCAAGACGCAGCTGCTCTTCCGCATGGCGCCGGAAGGTGACATCGAGCATCTCCGTGCTGAGAGAGGTCAGGTTGCCTTCCCCGTCATAGAGAGGAAGATGGACCGACTCAAAAAAATGCGTATTCTCCCCAAGGGCCACGGAATGCTCCCGGCTCACAGGGCTACCTTCACGGAGCGCCTCGAGGTCGCTCGCCCACAGCTCGGCGGCAAAGGGCTTGGGCAAAAGGGAGAAATCATTTTTTCCCTTGACATTTTCTGCGTCGACACCGAAAAACTCACAGAAGCGACTGTTGGCGTATATGTATTCCCCTCGAATGTCCTTGATGGTATACATGACCGTCGTCCGTTCCATCAGGGCATTCACAAAGCTCTTCGCCTGATCGAGTTCACGCTGGGCACGGAGAACATCGGTCAGGTCGACCACACTCAGGAGGAGGCTGATCGCCTGTCCTCCGGAGTCGAGACCTGGAGTGATGATTATCTGACAGTCTCTCTCTCCGGCCCTGACACGAAGAGTCTCCCGCTCGGAATGGGCAAGGGCCGCTCCCATGAGGCCTTCAAGGGGAACAAGCCACGCAGGGAAGCGAAGCCTCTGGAGTGGTTGCCCCATCGCGTTTGCCTTGAGCCCAAACTCCCTCGTGGCAGGAGAGTTGAATCGGCGGAGGACAAACTGGGGATCGAAGAGCATCAGGGGAAAGTCCAGCGCATTGAAGAGGTGTTCGAACTCGGAGTTTAGCTTGGCCAGCTCGCTTGTCTTGACCGAGAGCTCTTCGTTAAGGCTGACGAGTTCCTCGTTTGAGGCCTGGAGCTCCTCATTGGCCGCCTCGAGCTCCTCATTTGTCGCCTGAAGCTCCTCGTTGGAAGCCTGGGACTCCTCGTTTAACGCCTGCATTTCTTCGTTGGCGGTCGACATCTCCTCGATCAGGGTCTGGAGATGCTCCCGGGTCGCCAGGAGCTCGTCTTCGAGAACGTCCCCTTCAATCTCAACCGACGGATCCTTTTCAGGCGATCCAACCGACAGGAGGTTTTCCTGCTCGGGGATAAAAAGGACCAGAAATCCCTCTTCGACCTTCCCTTCAAGGGGCCGAACATGGAGCCGGATGCGTTTTTTCGCAATCTTCCTGATGCGACCCGAGACCTCCTCGCGCCGACGCAGGGAGCGATGCAGAACAGCCAGAAGCTCTCCCCGAAGGGACTCTACGACCACCTCGCCGATCTTCAGCCGGGGTCTTCCCTGGGGGAAGCTCAGATAGGGGGAGGAGTCACCGACGGAAAGGATGATCTCCTGATTGGCATCAACCATCACCACCAGCGCATCGAGGTGCCTGGCAAGGGCCTCAAGCATCTCCTCGAGAAGTCGCCTTTCGCGTCGGGAAGCCGACTCGATCCCTCGGGCCGCCAAAGGGTCAGAGGTCTGAACAATGGTATGGTCCTCACCATTGTTCAACTTCCGAAAGATCCGATTCTTCTTGTCGACGGCCGTAAAGAGTTGCTCCCCATGGGCGATGCTCTCGGAATGGCCGAGGAAGAGAAAGGAATCGGGGCTCAGGCCAAAGTGGAAGGAGGTCAGAACACGGGTCTGGAGTGGGGCGTCAAAGTAGATGAGTACATTTCGGCAGGTGACCAGGTCGAGTCGCATGAAGGGGGGATCGCCCACAAGGTTGTGACGCGCAAAGACGATCATGTCACGGAGAAACTTTTTGACCTCGTAGTTCTGGCCGAAAGGGCTGAAGTACTTTCGGATCTGGTCTGAGCTGACCTCGCTCATGGCCGCCGCCGAATAGACCCCCCTCCTCGCGATGGAGAGCGCATTTTCGTCAATGTCGGTGGCAAAGATCTGAATCTTGAACTGGGAGATGCGCCCTTCGAGAATGTCGGCAAAGAGCATGGCGATGGAGTAGGCCTCCTCGCCGGTTGCACATCCCGCCACCCAGACCCGGATCTCCGAGCCCGGGGTTTTCCGGTTGGTAATTTCCCTTACGATTCGGGAGAGAAGAGAGAAGGAGGGTTTGTCCCGAAAGAATGCCGTAACGGAGATCAGGATGTCACGGGAGAGGCGATCGAGCTCCTCGGGAGCCTCATCAAGATAGGCCAAATAGCTCTCGGGGCTCTTCGTGCCGGTTGCCACAAGACGACGTTCGAGACGACGGAGAATCGACCCGGTCTTGTATCCCGAAAAGTCGATGTGCGTATGGTCCTTGAGACGGCCGAGGATCTCCGAGATACTGTCCGTACTTCGGGAGTTTCCTCCCAGAGGGGCGGTTCGGAGCTCCCCCAGGCGCCCCAATTCTGCGGCAATCTCATCGGGCGGAAGGATCCGGTCGGCAACTCCGGCATCGATCGCCGCACGGGGCATCCCGTCGTACTTGGCGGTCTCCGGCTTCTGGACGAAGGCGAACCCTCCTGCCGACTGGATCGCGCGAAGTCCTGCAGTGCCATCTGAGCCGGTTCCCGAAAGTACGACTCCCACGGCACTCTCCCCTTCCTCTGAGGCCAGGGAGATAAGAAACTGGTTGACGGAAGGCTTGGGACCGATCTCCGGACCCGCCGGCACCAGAACAAGGCGTCCATCCTTGAGGATGGCGTTATGGTTGGCGGGAACGACGCTCACCACCCCCCGCTCCGGAATCTCTCCGCTTTCAGCCTCCTTCACCCGCAGAGCCGTCTCACGGCCCAGGATTTCGACCATCATGCTGCGGTATGTGGGGGAAAGATGCTGGAGAAGGACGTAGGCACAGGGAGCGGACAGATCGAGGTGGCTCAGAAGCAGTGTGACCGCCTCGAGCCCCCCGGCCGAGGCGCCTATCCCCACAATATAACGGGTAGGAGTCATGGGAGGAAGGATCTTTCCCTTCCCGTCCGCCACTGACCTTGAGCGGGAAGGGACCTTTCCCTTCTTTCCTTCTCCCGTTTTTTCAGGAGTCGCTTCACCAGATTTTTTGACCACTAGGGATCCCCTCGTGAATTAAAAATAAAGCTAATAAAAGCTCCTGAATTTTACCACAGATAAAAATAAATTTTCATTCCTTCAATTTCAGACATGTTCTGTTAGCCCATAAAGTGGCTATTTCGGCATTTTTTCAGGACAGACTCCCTTTCCGTCCTTCAGGGGAACAGCTTCCCCCGCTGGGGCCAGAGAGGGCAGGCGAAAGTTCTCGGTGAGGGTTTCGAGGAGGGAGTAGTGGTTGGCAAAACAAGGGGAGACGAGCCTTCCCGGACGCCTTGAGTCGATCCACAAGAGAGCCACGCGACCGCCGGCATGCATGCGGGAGGGGACGGGGGCGGGAAGAGACTGCGGGGGACCGCCCCAGGTCGCACGATGGCCGGACTCGTCCCAGACGACGAAGATCCAGAGGCGTCTCTTCCGGAATGAACGGGAGCTCTCTATCCGGGGGATCCAGTCGGAAAGGAAGCGGTCGCCCTCCAAGATGAGATTCTCTCGGCTCATGTGACAGGCGAAGGCCCCGTGCATGTCATGGCAGAGGTCGGGGGCGATTAGGGAAAATGCCGGAAGACGGTCAGCCCGAAGATCGGCAACCAGTCGGGAGAGAGGATGGACGCTCCCGCGGACCGGGCCCTTGCGGAGATTCGAGAAGAGAAGAAAGGGATCATGCTTTTCCACATAGCGTCCGAAGAACCTCGGGAAGACCTTTCCGCCGAACCCGTCTTCGGGAAGCCCCTGCATGTAGGCCGCGACCGAAAACCCATGGCGCTCCATCTCCTGGGGAAGACTGTCCCCCGGGATCCGTACCCGGGGATCGTCGGAACCGGGAAGGGGAGGATGGGCCCCCAGGAGGGCGATATAGTTCGGAAGGCTCGGATGGGCCACGCTCCAGTAGTTCGTGAAGCGTTCCCCCGTAAAACCGTTGAATGACGGAAGGTCGGGGTTTCCGGCGATCTCCCTGTAACTTTTGTTCTCCATGACAATCACGATGGCATGGTCGGCGGGAGGAAGCGGATTGGCCAGGGCCTCCCTCCCGCCCCCCAGAAGAAGCCCCAGTAGCGAAAGGCAGGAAAAAACCCTAAAAGCGCGGGGTACAATCGGAATTATCTCTGCCGGTCGTCTCATTTTCCGGTCCTACTCCCAATCCTTGAGGACCATGAATCTCTTAAACCAGTCGTCGAACTCCTGTTTTGCTGCCGGCTCGCCCGCCCCGGGAACGATCTCTATCTTGGGCCGGTCCTCGAGGGCGGCCATGAGCTCCCGACCCGACCAGGCCAGCGAAGGAAACCAGTAGACGCAAATCGTCAGGGCGACCTCCGGCCGGCTGGCGACGAATTTCCCTAAGACCTCCCGGTACCGGTTTTCGACCGCCTTCGCCCGCCCCACATCCTGGTCGGGAAAGAGGATCAACAGGTTTTCCCCCACTTGGGCCAGGATGTCGGATGGCCGTTTGGCGCGATCAAGAACGCCCTGAAGAAGATCCCGGTGAGCGGGGTCCATCCGAACCTCGAGAAGGACAAAGGGACGAGGCGGATGGCGGGCGATCATCTCCCCCATCAGCGTCATGAAGCTCTCCTCCTCGAAGAGCCCCCGGTGGACATCATAGTGGGGGAGAAGCCCCAGTCCCATCCGCTCTTCTCCGAGCGAGTCTCCCAGATTCCGGACGATCTCCTCGAAGTTCATGCGTACGGGCTTCATCCAGGTATCGAGAGAGGGAAGCGGGATCCCGATCCACCCCAGAACATGGATGTACCAGGTAAGAGGGAGCATGATCTCGTAGCGATAGCTTTTCTCTGTGTGCTCAATCAGGGCGGGGCGGGGGCCCGCCTCCGAGATTTTCTTAAAAAACTGGATGTCCCCCATGGAGACGTTTTCCTGGAACATCCGGAGCTTATCCTCGGGACCGTCGAACTGGAGATAGATCGGTCGGGGACCGTCATCAAGCGTCACTCCGTCGACAAGAAAGACCCTATGGTGCTTGAAGGCCGGCTCCTCCCACTCCATAAGCCGGGGAATCTCGGCCATCAGGACGGTCTGGTCGACCTCGTCAAGAAGGTGGCGGGCGACGGCCACCATAATCTTGTCCCGGGTTTTCACGATCTCGGGATACTCGGTCGTTTCGATTTGCTTTTCTGTCGGTATCCGGTCGTAGAAGCTGAGGAAGTAAAGTCCGGCGGGCTGCGGAAGTGTCCCGATGGGAAAGCCCCACCAGACAAGAGTCCCCTGTTCGTTGGTCCCCCTGTAGTCCTTCCGGCGGTAAAGGTCCTCCCCGTCCGATTCCGGAGCTCCCTTGGCGCCGACCCGGCCGGCAAGATGCTCCCGGAGGGAGCGAATCGGCATCCGGGAGAGCGCGCGGGCCGGGAGCTTCGTCAGATGGACGAGCCCGTCGTCGAAAAGGACCACCTTCCCAAAGGCATCGGTGGCAAAGCTGGTCACGACATTGGAGTTGACCCCGAAGTCGAGAATCTTTTTCCAGGGAGAAAGATCCCGAATGGGAGCGATGAGCGAGACAAAACCCACAGTCAGCCTTTTCCGTCAGAGATGGGTGTTCGGAGGCGCTGACCTCCTCCAGCAAGGACCGCCTCGTGAATGGCTTCGCTTACCGTCGGATGGGGGAAGACGGTCTCGCCTAGCCTGAAAAGCCCCTCGGGAACTCCCATGGCAAGCGCGATCCCTCCCATCATCTCGGAAAGGTGAGGACCGATCCCGTGCATCCCGAGAATCGCTCCTGTCCCGGGGTCGGAGAGAACCTTTATGAACCCCCGGCGCTGGCCCATCGTCAGCGAACGGCCGTTGGCCAGAAGCGGGAATCGGCCCTCCCGACAAGCGAGCCCCGCCTTTTCTGCCTCTTCCCGGGAGAGTCCGATCGACACCACTTCGGGATGGGTGTAGACCACGCGAGGAACTCTCAGCGAATCGCAGGGGGCAGGAGAGAGTCCCGCCATTGCCTCGACCGAAACCACCCCCTGCCGGCTGGCCTTGTGGGCAAGAAGGAGCCCTCCTGCCAGATCTCCGGCGGCATAGAGGCCCGGAATCCCGGTTTCTCCCCGGGCTCCCGCCGAGAGGAATCCCCCCGCTCCCGGAGAAAGCCCCACGGTATCGAGGCCCAATCCTTCGGTTACGGGAACTCGCCCGATGGCGACCAGGATCTGGTCGACGACCAAGGAGAACTCTCCAGCGGCGCTCTGTCCTTCGATGAGACATCCGGACTTTCCCGCCTCCTCTTGAGGGGATTTTCCGATCCCGGTGACCCCGGTACGGACCGAGACGCCATGGGAGGAGAGCTCCCTTTCAAGGGCCGGGCCGAGCTCCGGGTCCTCCGTGGGGAGGAGGCGGGACTCCCTCTCGAAAAGATGGGTCTCGCACCCGAAGGAGGAGAGAATCTCTGCAAACTCGCACCCGATCGCCCCGCCCCCCACTATGGCAACGCGGCCCGAGTAGGACTCCCGGCGAAGAAGGTCGTTGCTTGAGAGAACCGTGAGGCCGTCGAAGGGAAGGCCCGGAAGCTCTCTCGGCCGCGAACCGGTTGCAAGAAGGATATTTTTTGCCTTTAGAGAAAGGGGTACGGCCCCCTCCTGCAGGACACGTCCGGGGCCGTCGAGCCGTCCCCGTTCCTTCCTGTAGGTGACGCCATGCGTCTTGAAGAGTGAGGCGATTCCCCGCGCGAGCCGGTCGACGGTCGATGAGCGGAAGGATCTCATGCGGTCGGGATCGATCTCGGGCCGGGAGAACGTCACTCCCGACGGGTCGGATTCCGTTCCCATCCGAAGCCGTCCGGCAATCTCGAGGAGTGCCTTTGTAGGGATGCACCCCTGATGAAGACAGGTTCCCCCAAGCTCTCCGGGGTCAAGGACAAGAACCCTCATCCCGAGCTCTGCCGCCCTGACTGCCCCCACGTAACCGGCCGATCCGGCACCGATCACGACAAGGTCCCACTCCTCAGAAGAATCAATAAGCAATGCCCTATCACTCCGCAAAAAAGAGATGCCACTTTCCCCGATAATTCCACGATAATCATATCAGATCGACCGAATCTCCGAAAGCCCTCGCATTCCACAACTCTCAAGCGAACTCTCTTCCGGAACCGGGGAGCACCCCCCCACAATACCCAAATGCCGAAGTTCCGAGCGCCCCGGTTGACAATGCTCCCCACTTCCCCTAAGATTGATTTCGCGGGGTGGAGCAGCTCGGTAGCTCGTCGGGCTCATAACCCGAAGGTCACAGGTTCAAATCCTGTCCCCGCAACCATCCTTCCTCATTCCCCTCTCAAAGATTTGATTTTCCCCAGATAAAGCTTGTTCGACCTCTATATTTTTTCCCTTCGTTCCGGGTATTTCTCCATCTTTTCTTGACCCCCTCACCCAATCGCACTCTTCCCGAATGAAAAATCGGCTTGGGGTGTTTTGCCCCTCTTGACCCCCGCACCCTCCCGCATTAACATCTAAAGATGACAAATTCACATTTGTTAAGACTTCTCAAAACGACAGGATACTCCCCCGAAGAGCTGGGCCGACTGATCGGACTCTCCGGCATGACTCTCCGCCGATGGCTTAAAAAGCCGGCAGAGACTCCCATCCCTGCGGTCTATCTTCCGGCCATCAGGGATGCCTGCTACCGTCTTGTCTCCGAAGGAGTTCTCGATCCCGAGATCCCCGAGGTCAAAACGGACCTTCTCTCCGGAATTGCCACGGGAGAGCACCGGGCCGCCATCGTCAATCTGGGACTCCCCTCCGACTTCGAGGTCGACCCCACTATCTCCGAGGACCGGATCCTCACAAGCCTCGTCGTCATCGGCGCCCAGGCCAAAAAGCAGGCGGACGTCGAAAAGAATCCCGCCAAGCTCCAGAGCTTCAAGGCGATGGGAGCGGAGTGGTCGGAGCGGATCACGACCCTTCTTTCGGTCATCGGCTCCCGCAAGCTTGGACTGACCGACAAGTTCATCGCCTATGGCGCCCTGTTCTACCTTCTGACTCCGATCGACTTTATCCCGGACACCATTCCCTTTCTGGGTTTCTTTGACGACTTTGTCATTCTGGGCTTCGCCGCGGCCTACTACCTGAAGATGCAGGAGACGACCAAGAACTCCCCGCGGGGCTCTAAAGCGTGACGGGCGGAAAAAGACCGGCGGCCGGAACACTCGTTCGATGGCCTACTGAAAACGACGGACATGTTGACCGAAATCATCTGGCCCCTGGCTTGATACCTGCCCAGGGTCTCTCGCACTCCAGGGCAAGCTCCGGCTTTATTCAAGACTTTTTTCGCTCCCGGAAGCCCCCTTGTCCCCCAATTTCTCAAAGCCGCCATTCGAATATCTTCACCCCGCGCCCCCGGCCCTTTACTTCAACGGGCCCTTCGGCTACCGTGGCAGGTAATCCCGTCCGATTGCGAAGATCCGGCTCCCTCGCACCGACGGTCAACACATTCCAAACAGGAGTCTCTCATGTTACGCCCCTTCAAGCGATTTCTTGAAAATTACCCGACCCTCGGAGCCGGGATCATCCTCGTCTCCATCGTGGCCATCATCTTCATCGTGACGGCTCTTCTCGTCGTCCTGGGGAACGCCATTCTCTCACACCATTGACGCTTGATATTCGTTGCGACTCTTCCTATCATGAAAACATTGCTTGATTTTTGGCCTCCAGGAGCATGCTTCTTGGGCTTCCTGGCCTTTCCGGCTTTCCAACTCCGCATGAAGGACGACCTCCCCGACCCCTAACGACCTCAGGAGCCCCATGGCACAGTACGTCTTTACAATGAACCGGGTAGGAAAGATCGTCCCCCCGAAAAAACAGATCCTGAAGGATATCTCGCTCAGCTTCCTGCCGGGGGCCAAGATCGGCGTCCTGGGCCTCAACGGATCGGGCAAGTCGACCGTCCTGCGCATCATGGCAGGGATCGATACCGACATTCTGGGCGAGGCGATCCCCATGCCCGGAATCCGCATCGGCCACCTTCCCCAGGAGCCGGCACTTAATCCCACCGCCACCGTCCGCGCCTCCGTCGAAGAGGGTCTGGGCGAACTCTTCGACGCCCAGAATAAGCTCGATGCCGTCTATGCGGCCTACGCCGAACCCGACGCCGACTTCGACGCACTGGCCAAGGAACAGGCACGTCTCGAAGCGGTCATCGCCACCGGTGACGGCCACAACATCGGCCAACAGATGGAGATCGCCGCCGACGCCCTTCGCCTCCCCCCCTGGGAGGCGGTGATCCAGACCCTCTCCGGAGGAGAAAAGCGCCGCGTCGCCCTCTGCCGCCTTTTACTTTCGAACCCCGACATGCTGCTTCTCGACGAACCCACCAACCACCTCGACGCCGAGTCGGTGGAATGGCTCGAACAGTTCCTGCAGAAATTTCCGGGAACGGTGGTGGCGGTGACCCACGACCGCTACTTTCTCGACAATGCCGCCGAGTGGATCCTGGAGCTTGACAGGGGCTCGGGGATTCCCTGGAAGGGGAACTACAGCTCCTGGCTCGAACAGAAGGAGTCCCGCCTCGAGCTTGAGTCGAGACAGGAGTCGGCCCGAATCAAGGCCATGAAGCAGGAGCTCGAATGGGTCCGCCAAAACCCCAAGGGACGCCAGGCCAAGTCCAAGGCCCGCATGGCCCGCTTCGACGAGCTCTCCTCCCAGGAGTATCAACGGAGAAATGAGACCCAGGAGATCTTTATCCCTGTGGCAGAACGTCTCGGTGAAAGCGTGATCGAGTTTCGTGGGGTCTCAAAGGGCTACGCCGACCGTCTCCTTATGGAAAATCTCTCCTTCATCGTCCCCCCGGGGGCGATCGTCGGCATCATCGGCCCCAACGGCGCCGGTAAATCGACCCTCTTCCGCATGATCACCGGCAAGGAGACCCCCGACTCCGGCGAGGTGAAGATCGGCCAGTCGGTCAAGCTCTCCTACGTCGACCAGTCGCGCGAAAGCCTCTCGGGGGACAAGACGGTCTTCGACGAGATCGCAGGCGGTTCGGAGGTTCTTACGGTCGGGCGCTTCGAGACCCCGTCCCGGGCCTATCTGGGACGATTCAACTTCAAGGGACCCGACCAGCAGAAGATGGTGGGAAGCCTCTCCGGAGGGGAACGCGGACGCCTCCACCTGGCCAAGACCCTGATCTCTGGAGGCAATGTCCTTCTTCTCGACGAACCCTCGAACGATCTCGATGTCGAGACCCTTCGGGCCCTCGAGGATGCCCTTCTCGAATTCGCCGGGTCGATCCTCGTCATCTCCCACGACCGGTGGTTCCTCGACAGGATCGCCACCCACATCCTGGCCTTTGAGGGAGAGTCCCAGGTGACCTTCTTCGCCGGGAACTACCAGGAGTACGAGGCCGACAAGAAACGGCGTCTCGGCGCCGAGGGCTCGCGCCCCCACCGCCTCCGCTACAAGCCAATCCGGAGATGACTCCCCGTTCCTCGCGTCTTGTCAGAATTGCGCCGAAAGAAGGCTCGAACACTCCGGTCAGTGCTCTCCACGGACCGGGAAAGGCCTTCCTCCGTTGAAAATCTTTTCCAAACGCTCCAGGGCAACTCCTCCATGGAGCCCCAACCCCCAGGATCCCGCCGCCTCGCTTCGAGAACTTTTCGATCACCCGGAGATCCGGGGAGTGGTTCTCTCGGGTCCTGCCGGATCCGGAAAGACAACACTGACCGCGGGATTTCTTGTGGAGGCCCTTGTCCGGGGAATGCGCGTCGCCGTCACGGCCCCGACACACAAGGCCCTTCGCGTTCTCCGGGAGGGGCTCAGGTCGGCCGGAAGCGGCGCCACATTCGCGACACTCCATTCCCTTCTGGGCCTTCGCCTCAAGGAGAAGGAGGACGGCTCCTACAACCTCGGTCCGGCGATGATGCCCGATCTCTCCGTCTTCGACTGGATCGTTGTCGACGAATGTTCCCTCGTCGGCCCGGAGCTCCTCGAGACGCTCGAACGTCTCCGGGGAGACTGCCGTCTCCTTTTTGTCGGAGACCCCCACCAGCTTCCCCCGGTAGGAGCCCTTCACCTCGAGACCCCTCCGGTCTTCTCCCTCCCCCTTCCCCGCCTCTCCCTTTCCCGGATTCACCGTCAGTCAAGCGACCATCCGCTGCACACCCTGACCCAGAACATCCTCGACTGGGACATCTCCCGGGGACGGCCCGTCCCCAAAAATCTTATGGAAGACCTTGAATTCGCAGAGGAGGACGCCCCCCTGAAAGCCCTCTTCTGGATCGGAGGGGGGGCTTCGGGGGTCCTTCACTGGGCAAGGCGTCTTGCTTCGACGGGCGACAACCTCCGGATCCTCGCCTACACCAACCGGCAGGTCGAGCTTTACAACCGGCTTCTCTACCGGATGCATTACGGAGACTGTCCGACACCCTTTGCCCCGAACGAGAGAGTCCTTGTCAACGAGACCACGGGGATCCGTTCTGAGGAGGGGGAGATTACGGGAGTTGTCGCGGCGGGGGAGGAGCTGGAGGTTCTCGAGATTTTTCCGGAGAGACACCCGGACTACCCGGAGATTCCGGCATTCCGGGTCTTTCTTCAAGATGATTCGGGGGAGGATTTTTCAGTGCTGGTTCCGGAGGATTCCGCCCTTCACCAGAAGGAGGTCGACCGGATCTTCCGGGAGGTTCGGCAAAAACGCGAGGAGGCGGGCGTCCGGGCAAAACAGGAGATTGCAAAGCTTTCGCGGTCTGCCTGGAGCCTCAAGCGGGCCTTTGCCCCCCTGCGCCACAGCTACGCGACCACCGTCTTCAAGGCCCAGGGAAGCACCTTCGACTCGGTTATCGTCGACTGGCGGGACATGACCTGGTTTCGGGAGGACCGGGCCTTTCTCAGGGGACTCTATGTCGCCTGCACCCGTCCCCGCCACCGGCTGCTCCTCTCCGGCTCTCCCGACAACTGAGCGTCCTCTCCAGACTTTCCTTCAAGCCCCAGCTCGTCCAGAATCCGCCGCTCCACCCCCGCAACACTCCTGCGCCCCTTCATGATGAGGCTCAGATAGGCCGCAGAGATCCCGACACGCCGGGCCAGCTCGCTTTGCGTCCACTCGCGGTGAACGAGTGCAATCCGGACTTCCTTGACCATGTCCTTATTCAACAATTATAATCCGCGAAAGGGTTTTTTATTGATTAAAAAGCCTAAACTTATACCAAATAGGTATCACAAGGTTGAATATATCCCAAAATGGAATAAAGGTCAATTGGGACAAAAAGTCTGCAGGGCAAAGGGTCCGCGCTCTCAGAGGAGCCCTCTCCCAGTCGGAGTTCGCAAGACAGCTTGGCATTGCCCAGGTCGATGTCTCCCGGATCGAACTCGGAGTCCGTTCTCCCTCCATCGAAACACTCCTGGCCCTCGCCGCCCTATCGGGACAGTCGGTCGACTATATTCTCACAGGACAGGGAGCCGGCGCCTCCGAAATCTCCCCGGCCTACGGACAATCGGCAGAGCTTCTCTTCATCGGCGATCTTGACTTGCCCTCCCGGAAAGCCCTTCGCCAACTGGCAAAGCTTCTCTCCTCCCGCTCCGTCTCCTAAAACCTGAACTTTTCTCACGAGCCTTTGCCCTCTCAATCCCTCCTAGTGGCCGCTGACGGCCGGAACCTTCTCCTCGTTCTTCCGGTAGTGGCCGATCAGAACCGCTGCCACCTCCGGCCGGGTCATCTCGGGAGGAGGCGGCATTCCCTCCCGGAGCATCTGGCGAACCTTCGTTCCGGAGAGAAGCACGTGGGAGCTCTCGTCATGGCCGCAGGTCTTGTGGGAAACCATCCCCTCGCAGGTGCGGCAGTAGTAAGCGGTATCGAAGAAGATCGGAATGATCCCCAGCTCGTCGAAGGAGAACTGGCGAAGGAGCGCATGGGCCTCAAACGGACCATAGTAGCTTCCCACCCCGGCATGGTCGCGTCCGACGATGAAATGGGTGCAGCCGTAGTTCTTCCGGACAAGGGCGTGGAAAAGGGCCTCCCGGGGTCCGGCATAGCGCATCGCCCCCGGAAAGACACCAAGGACCACCCGGGTTTTCGGATAGTAGCGTTCGAGCAGGACATTGTAGCAGTCCATCCTGACGTTGGCGGGGACGTCGTCCTCCTTCGTCTCTCCCACCAGGGGATGGAGAAAGAGACCGTCGACAACCTCTAGCGAGCACTTCTGGATGTATTCATGGGCCCGGTGGATGGGATTTCTTGTCTGAAAGCCCACCACCGTCTGCCACCCCAGCGACTCGAATCGGGCCCGGGACTCTGTGGGGGTGAGAGCCTGAGCCGAAAAGGGCCCCTCGGACCAGTCGTCGAAGACGGTGACCCGGCCGCCCACCGCATAGGCTCCCGGAAGACGTCCGAGCGCCGCCACCCCAGGATGTGCCGGATCGGTCGTCCGGTAGACCTCCTGTGCCTCCCACTCGAGGTCCCGATGGAAGATGTCGGAGACGGTGAGAAGACCCAGAAGCCTGTCAGAGGGGTCGAGCAGGCGGACCACCTCACCAATTCTCAAGGCCCGGGACTCCTCCTCCCGGACAGGAAGGACGATGGGAAGGGGGAAGACGAGGCCGTCAGGAAGTCTCATGCGCTCCACGACGGAGCGGTAGGTCTTTTCATCCATGAAGCCGTCGAGGGGACTCACCGCGCCTATGGCGATAAGGCCGAGATCGGAGATCTCGCGGGGGGAGAGCCGGATGAAGGAACGATTGGCATAGGCCCGCGCTATCTCGGGACGGGCGGAGGAAGGGGTGAGCGCCGTGATCAGCCGACCACCATGCGGAACGGATAAAAACATCGGGAACTCCTTGGGTTAGGATCGAATATTCGTCCGGGCCAGAAGCCGGGACTTTGTCTCGAGTACGAGTTCGTATTCTCTCCGGGAACTCCCCGGGCAGAGGATCTTTTCAGTTTTTCCCCGAGCCTGACGCCTCCGCATCGAGAAGCTCTTCGGGAACCCGGGTGGCAAGCTCGAAGCTCTGATCCTCCTCTCCCTCCACCTGGAGGGTCCAGCGAATCGTCTCCCGCCTGAGTTTGGGGGAAAGCCTGGCATCGCGACCTGCAAGCTCGTAGGGGAGGACGACATCGATCGCACCGACCGGACACATCTTGACGCAAGCGTAGCAGTCCCAGCAGTCGGCCTGTTCCCTCATCACGGCAAGCCCTCTGGACTCCTCCATCCGGATGAGGTTCCCCGGACAGGCGATCACGCACCGGGCCTCGGGAAGCTTCTTGCATCCGTGGCACAGCGTCTCCGATATCGAAATTCCCATCTCTCTTCCTCCTCGAGTCTTTTTCCGACCTTTAGCCTTCCGGCCTCAGGCCCTTTTGCCGGCGAATGTGCGGCTGTCTTCCCGAATGGCTCCCACACTGACGCTCTTTTTCTCCTCCCAGGGAAGGAGCACCCCGTCGAGCCCTCTGTGAACGATGCGGACCGTTCCGTCGCCCTCTCTCACCGAGTTGATGAAGTGGTCGTATCGCCGGTCGGTTTCCGGATAGTCCTGACGGCTCTGGAAGCCCGGCCACCGGGTCTCCCTGCGGGCCAGAAGGTGGGCCACAAGGACCTCTGCCACGTCGAGGCGATCGGCTACCTCGTGTGCGCCCATGAGCTCGTGGGCGTCACGGGCCTTGATCCGGTGCAGGTCGTCGCGCAAAAAGGCGAGCCGCTCCCTCGCCATCACAAGGCCGGCCTCGTTCATGCGGTAGGATGTCCCGAGACCTCCGGCATATTCGTCCATGATCTTCTGGAGGCGGCTCTCGGCCTCCTCGGGGCGGATCCCCCCGGAAGGAAGGCTCCTCTCTTTGTCCAGGAAGGAGAAGGTCCTCCGGTGGTGGCGGGATTCCTGATCCTCAGACAGGGAGATCTGAGACGTCTTTTCGGCTTTGATCTCCCGGGCGGCGGCGCGGGCGGCAATGGCTCCCTCCGCAAAACATCCGCTTACGAATTTGTAGGGGGCACCTCCGGCCACGTCCCCCGCGGCGAAGAGGTTCGGAAGGGTCGTCCGGCGGTCGACATCCACCCAGTACCCCGCCTGGCAGTGCCCCCCCACGAGGTAGGGCTCGGTTCCGCAGATCTCGACCGGGGTCCGGGTCAGGTCGATCTTGTTGGCCGCCCAGTAAAGGACGGTGTTGGGGTACATGTCAAGGTAGGCCTCGGTGAGCCGCTTGATGTCGGCCGGCCCCAGGTGGCGGGTATCCATGAAGCAGGGGCCGTTTCCGGCGGCAATTTCCTGGAGGGGCCCTTCAAGCCGAAGGGGGGTCGGAGCACCCTCCCCGCCCTTGTCCGCCCAGCGCAGCTTCATGAACTCCTCTCCCTTCGCGTTGACCTGGGGGGCACCGAAGCCCAGCGCCAATGTCCCCGTGGGGGCAATCGTATCCTTGGTCCGGAGCGCGATGAACCGGTGCTCGAAGCTTGTCATCTCGGCCCCGGCCCGGATCCCGATGGCGTAGCCGGCCCCGGTGTTGAAGGGCGAGTACCACATCTTGTGGCGGGCCTGACCTTCATTGTTCGGCCGATAGAGACCCGAGGCGCCTCCCGTGGCCACCAGCGTCTTTTTTGCCAGGATCCGGACGGGACGCTCCTCTTTCAGCGAAAATCCGACACCCCCATACACTGCCCCCTCCTTGACGATCAGGTCTGTGATCACGACCCGGTCGAGGACAGAGGCCCCGCTCTTCCTGACCTCCCGGGCCAGGATCGGTTTCAAGGACTCCCCGTGGATCTTGATGTTCCAGCGTCCCCGGGGGGAGTAACGCCCGTCGGGATCCTTGACTATGGGAAGCCCCATGGCCTCGACCGTCTCCACCACCTCCCTAAAAAGGGCCGCCTGGGTGCGGACGAGGTCTTCCCGGAGGATCCCCATGGCGTCCTCCCGGACGTACTCGACGAAGCTGTCGACCGTCTCCCCGGGGTTGATGTAGGCGTTGATCGCATTCATGCCCCCCGCAAGACATCCCGACCGGTCGATGTGGGCCTTGTCGACGACAAGAACGGCAAGGTCGGGGTTTTCCCGGCGGGCAATGATCGCGGCATAGCACCCGGCGGTTCCCCCTCCGATGATCAAAAGGTCTGTCTCATATGTGGCAGGTGCTGTGGGAGATGTCATGCGAGCCTCCGTGGTTTCGTTTAATAGTTTACTAATAAAATAACATACACAAACTTAGACCTTTTGTCAACACCTCCTCCCAAAGCGCACCTCCCCAAAGGATCCTTTCCCCCATGAAGGAATCGGGATACAAATGAGGGCGAAGGGAGGGCCCCGACAAGAGCCTCCGACTCCTAACGAATGGCCGGAGAGCCGGAGAGGAGGAAAATCCGATGTGAACGGAGTCGCAGGCGATCAGTATCTCTGGAGGAAAAACAGGGGGGGAGGTCATCGCGAGTCGACTGCCCAGGGGAGACAGGACGGCCCCCAGACAATCGCCGAAAGAGTAAAAAAAAGCCTGTCAGGATGTGTTAGACCCTGCCAGGCCATGAAACCTTTCCGTCTTGCACAATAAACCACCGACGGCCCCACCGCCACGGCGGAGGAAGGTCGTCAGAGGTTTGGAGACAATCGCCTACTGCTTGACCGAAGTGGCGTATCCCCAGGCAAAGATGACGGCAACGACTGCGAAAAATCCCATCCACCCCATCAGGCTCGGATTGGACCCGACCATCTTGTGAACATCGTACATTTTGGCCCCCTTGCTCAATTCAAGGAAAATAGTTTATGATGAGAACGTCGATGCCTACCCAATATAGGCGGCAATCGCCCCATTGTCAAGACCATCTCGTTCCCCTCCCCCGACCCTTCGCCGACCTCGATGCGACCCTTCCTGAAAAGCGGGACGCTGGCCTGAAAGGCGGGACGCTGGCAGGAAGTTGGCAGGAACGATCCCGCGATTCCACATTCCCTTGCATGACGGAATCCACCATGAGCCCAGGGGGTCCGGGGAGGGGAAAAATTCAGGAGACCTGTATTAGTACTCCCGCAATCTGGCACGACCCTTTTCGCATGGTCCGCATGGCATGGAACTCGTTCACCGGCACCCTGCGATCCTTCCGAACGCCTCCGGACAAATCGTCCCCCCTCCCGTTACCGGACAAAGGGGCCAGCCGATGACACCCCTCTGGCTTGCCACCATCGCAATTCTCGTCCTGATCCTCTTCAATGCCTTCCTGGCCGCCGCCGAACTTTCCGTCATCTCGCTTCGGCTCTCCCGGGTCCAACAGCTCTCGGGCGACGGCTTCCCGGAAAGCCGGGCGCTCCTTAAGCTCAGGAAGGACCCGGAGCGCTTCGTCGCCACAGTCCAGGTCCTGATGACCCTTTCCACCGGCCTGGCCTCGGCCGCGACGGGAACGGTCTCCTATGAAAAGCTCAAACCCATCCTCGCCGAGATCCCGGGGATTTCGGACCACCATATCTTTCTTCCCCTCACCGTTTTCGGGGTTATCCTTCTCCAGGTCTTCGGCATGCTGGTTCTGGGCGAGATCGTCCCGAAGACCATCGCCATCCGCAACAACGAGCGGATCGCACTGTTTCTCTCCCGGCCGATCCTCCTTCTCTCCGAGCTCCTCAGCCTTCCGGTCAGGGTCGTCACGACGACCAGCCTCTTCGTCGTCCGTCTTCTGAAGGTCGAGCCCGCGACAGCCTCCTATCCCATTACCCCCGAAGAGCTCGAGCTTCTCCTCAAAGAGGGGGGAGAGCACGGGATTATCAACCGCACCGAACAGGACCTCATTCAGAGCGTCTTCAAGTTCACCGACATCTCGGTGCGCGAGGTCATGGTTCCCCGGGTCCGCATGGTCACCCTCCGGACCAGCATGTCGCTCCACGAAATCATCGAGATCTTCTCGGAAAATCGCTATTCGCGCTATCCCGTCCTCCACGCGGAGACGGACGAGGTCGCCGGGATCCTCTACTACAAGGATCTCGTCGAAATCCTGAACGATCCCGCCCCCTTCCGGATCGAGCGGATCCTCCACCCTCCCTACTTTGTCCCCGAGTCGATGAAGGTCCCGGTTGTCCTGAAGGAGATGCAGAAACGGCGCACCCAGATGGCGCTTGTTCTCGACGAATACGGGGCCCTCGACGGACTCGTGACGATGGAAGACCTTCTCGAGGAGATCGTAGGAGAGATCGAGGACGAGTCGGACGAGATTGCCAAGCCCGTAGAGCGTCTCAGAGACGGCTCCTGCCTCGTCGACGCCTCCCTTTCCATCCGCGACCTCTCCGAAGACTACAGGATCTCCATCCCCGAGGGAGAGGATTACGAAACCCTCGCGGGATTTGTCCTTTCCCAGCTTCAGACGATTCCCCGCGGCGGGGAATTCTTCTTTCTGAAGAACATGAAATTCACCGTCGTCGAGGTCGACCGGCAGAGGGTCTCGAGGGTCAAGATCGATTTTCTTGACGGTCTTCCCCATCCCACGGGGGGGGAGACATCTGAGCCCCCCCCCGACCGGAATGCAGGAGGTGCCCCGTCATGAAAAAGATTTTCGGAGCCCCTCTCCTCCGACTCCTATTCTCCCCCATCGGACTGATACTCCTCGTAGGGCTGGTCGGAGGCCTTTTCGTCTCCGATCTCTTCCGGGGCATTGCGATGCGCCAGGCCCCCCCGCCCGAGATCGCCGCCGGCCCCCAGAATGCCACCCAAGCCCCGCTTGCCTACTCGGAGACCTTCCGCCCCGACTCCGACAATGGCATCGTCGCCTTCCGGGCCGAACGCATCGGGGTGGCGGGTGGTCAGACCACCGTCATGCTCGCCATCCGCTTTCATCGCCACAAGGAATACTCTTTCTACCAGATTGGCTCCTATGAGCCTCCGGCCCTGGTCGACAAGAACGGCGGCCTCCTCCTGGGAACGGTCGAGTTCCCGGCCAACCGTCATTTTTCGGGAGGGGAGACCTTCCGCACACTGATCACCTTCCCGGGGGCGCCCGACTCCTTCCCCGTCACCCTCTCCCTCTTCATGGGAGAGCGCTACGCCGGCCAGTACCACATGACCCCGGTCTCGCTGACGGGCCTGTCTCCCTCCACTTCGCCATCCGCCCCTTCCAAAGGATCTCTCCACCCATGACCGACGACCCCTCCCTCAACATCATCGACCCCGAGGTCGAGGATATAAACGAAAAGTTCGCCGTCGTCCTCATGGGGGCAACCTCCGGCCAGATCTTCGGCCTTGTGGCCCTTCTTGTGGGTCTCGTCGGAGGAGCCATGTCAGATCTCATGGCCGGCCTTTTCAACGTGGGTCTCGGCATGGTCCTCTTCGCCCTCTTTGAGATCCTTCACTTCCTCATCCTTCGCCGGTGGACCCGCACGACCCCGGAAGGAGCCCTGCAAACGGCCTTGGCCTTCCTCGTTCCGGCCGGAGTCATGGCTCTTCTCTGGAGCTATGCCACCTTTGCCATCACCGACTGGACCGCTCTCGGCTATCCGGCCGGATTTCTTTTTGTCCTGTTTTTTCACCGGGGCATCTCCGCCCTCACGATCGCCCCGCCCCCCTCCCGCAGGACCACCTATATCCACACCCCCTTTGATCGCCATGCGCTTTTAATCGTCGCGCTCGTCGGATCAATACTGGGCGTCGGTGTGGGCATGGGATCCCAGGGACACCGGATCATCGGTCGGGGGCCCTTTGCCAGAGGCTTCCTGGCGGAGAAGATTACCGGCGCCCGCTCCCAGGCCGACCTCGTCCTCTTCGGGATTCCCCGCCCCTACCGTCTCAAGAACGCTCTCCGGGTGGCCGAAAAAAAAGGAGTTCGCCTCAGGATCCTCGTGACCCGGGCCGCGGCGGAGCGCTATGCGCCGGCCCTCGAGGCCATCGAAGCCGAAAAGGTCCCGGTGAGGATCCTTCCGGAGCCCCTCCCCTCCTATCTTCGCCCCCAGGCCCTCGTCGACCGGCGAATCTTCCTCCACGGATCGGGGGGCTGGGGCTCCTTCGACCGCGCCGGCGGACACCAGATGCGCATGGTGGGGAACCTGCTCTCGATCGGAGAGATCCGGGGCTGGCAAAAGAATTTCGACGCTCTCTGGATGGCCTCCTCTCCCCCCGCCCCCGCCCCTTCTCCTTCCGGAGCAAAGCCAAAAAGCTCCTAGCCGCATTCCTCGAATCAGGGAAACCATCACCGCATAACATTTTCACAATCCTTGACAGAACCCTTCCTCCTTGATAAAGTAATTACAGACCAAAATGGTCTGCGATAAAACAAGTCGGAGAATCCGATGCTCAAACTCACGAAAAAAGTCGACTATGCCCTTCTGGCCTTAAATCTCATGGCCCAGGCCCGCGAAGGCGAGACCTCGAACGTCCGGGATATCGCCACTCTCTACAGGATTCCTCCGGAGATCCTGGCCAAGGTGATGCAGAAGCTTTCGAAGGCAGGTCTCATACAAAGCCACAACGCTCCGCGGGGTGGGTACTCTCTCAAGCTTCCGGCAGAGGATATCTCGGTCCTGAAGGTTCTGACGGCCGTCGAAGGCCCTGTCGGGATCGTCAGCTGCTCCGACGGTTCGGACAAGGATTGTCAGCAGAGAGACCAGTGCGACATCCGCTCGCCCCTCGAGCGTCTTCAGAACAACATTCTCTGGTTTCTCGAGGCCCTCTCGATCCGGGAGCTGGGCCTGGAACCTTCCGTCATGAAAGGAGTCACAGATGGATCCAATCTATTTGGACAACCACTCCACCACAAGGGTTGATCCCCGCGTGGTCGAGGCGATGCTGCCGACCTTTACAGAGATTTACGGCAACCCCGGCTCGCGCAACCACGCCTTCGGCTGGCAGGCGGAAGAGCTCACGGAAAAGGCCCGGGAGGAGGTCGCCGCTTTGATAGGCGCCGACCCCAAGGAGATTATCTTCACCTCCGGCATGACCGAATCCGACAACCTGGCCATCAAGGGGGTGGCGGCCATGTACCGGGAGAAGGGCTCCCACATCGTCACCGTCGAGACAGAGGGCCGGTCGGTCCTCGACCCCATCCGCACCCTCGAGACCCAGGGGTTCACAGTAACAGTCCTCCCCGTCGACCAGGGGGGGGTCGTCGACCCCGAGGCCGTCCGGGCCGCCATCCGGCCCGACACCATTCTCGTCTCGATAATGACGGTGAACCACGAAATCGGGACCATCCAGCCGATCGCCCGGATCGGGGCCATCACCCGGGAAAAGGGCGTTCTCTTTCACACCAACGCCGCCTATGCCGCCGGAGTCATGCCCCTCGACGTCAACGATTTGAACGTCGACCTTCTCTCCCTTAATGGCCACCTGATGCACGGACCCAAGGGAGTCGGCGCCCTCTATGTCCGGAGAAAGCCCCGGGTCCGCCTTGCCCCCCAGATCGAGGGAGGGGGTCTCGAGCGGGGATTCCGTTCGGGGACTCCCAACACCCACGGCATCGTCGGCTTCGGTGCGGCGGCCCGTATCGTCAGGGAGAATCTCCAAGCCGAGATCGCCCACAGGAAGGATCTCCGGGATCGTCTTGAATCCGGGATCCTCGAGCTTCTCGACTATGTGGAGATCAACGGAGATCCCGAGAACAGGAGTCCAGCCGTCACCAATCTCTCCTTCTCCTTTGTTGAAGGGGAGGCCCTTCTCATGGGACTGCGCGGCATCGCGCTCTCCTCAGGGTCGGCCTGCACCTCCGCCACCCTCGAGCCTTCCTATATTTTGAAGGCCCTGGGGGTCGGCACCGACCTGGCCCACTCCTCGATCCGCTTTTCGGTGGGACGTTTCAACACGAAGGAGGAGATCGAGGCGGTGATCCTCCGTGTCCGGCAGGCGGTGGAGAAGCTTCGGGAGATGTCCCCGCTCTACGAGATGGCCAAGGAGGGCATCGACTTAAAGAGCGTCCAGTGGAGCCCCCACTGAGAGGCAAGAGACACAGTCAAAAGAAAAAGGCCCGGGCCCTCGCCCGGATATGGAACGAACAGACAATAGACGGAGACGACCATGGCATACAGCGATAAAGTGATTGACCACTATAACAACCCCCGGAACGTGGGCTCCTTCGACAAGACAGAGGGCAACGTCGGAACGGGGATCGTCGGCGCCCCCGAGTGCGGGGACGTGATGAAGCTCCAGCTCAAGATCACCGACGACGGGATCATCGAGGAGGCCCGATTCAAGACCTTCGGTTGCGGATCGGCCATCGCGTCGAGCTCCCTTGCCACCGAGTGGGTCAAGGGGAAGACCTTGGACGATGCCCTCAAGATCAAGAATACCGAGATCGCCAAAGAGCTGAACCTCCCGCCCGTCAAGCTCCACTGCTCCGTCCTGGCGGAGGACGCCATCAAGGGAGCGATCGAGGACTACCAGAAGAAGCGGCAGAAGGTCTAACCTTTAAAAAAAGAGGAGGTTCCCATTGATTACACTGACTGACGCGGCCATCAATGAGGTGGCACGGCTCAAGAAGGTCCAGAACAAGGAGACCCACTTTCTGCGCCTCGGGATCGAGGGCGGAGGGTGCTCCGGTCTCTCCTACCTGATCAAGCTTGAAGAGGTCCCGGGAGAGTTCGACGAGGTGATTCCCGCCGACAAGGACATCCGCATCGTCCTCGACCCCAAGAGCAAGATCTATCTCGAAGGCTCCACCCTCGACTTTGTGGGCGGAGGACTCATGGGTGGAGGCTTCAAGTTCGAGAACCCGAACGCCGCTCACAGCTGCGGCTGCGGATCCTCCTTCTCGGCATGACCCACAACAAGAATCGGAAGAGAAACGAGGACCCATTCCCGTTTCTCTCCTCCGAGGGAGAGCTCTTATGACACAGACGAACGCGGCCCCCTCCCGGAGCCCCGCATCGCCTCCCCTGCATCCACACGCCCACGGTCACGGCCCTGACAACCAGGCCGGACGGTCTGTCTGCTGGAACTGCGAGAAAACGATCGCGGACGAGGACGTCTGCCCTTCCTGCGTTCGGGTCCAGCCCTTTGGAGAGGCCCGGAACTACTACAACATCCTCGACGTTCCGGAGAGGCTGGCGCTCGACCCGGGGCTTCTGACCTCCGCCTACCATGAGAAGAGTCGCCTCTTCCATCCCGACCATCACGTCGGGGACTCGGAGAAGGAGCAGGAGATCTCCCTGGCCAATGCCTCCCTCGTCAACCTGGCCTTCCGGACGCTCAGGGATCCCTTCCTCCGGGCCCGCTACTATGTCGCAAGGCGCCGCGGAGAGGCCGGACGCCCCACCCGGAAGGCATCGCTTCCGCCGGCTGTCCTGATGGAGATCATGGATCTTCGCGAAGAGGTTCAGTCCCTGGCGGGCGAGGGGAATCTCCCGGAGGCGACAGCCCGCGTCCGGGCGGTCCTCGACCCCCTCGACAACGAGATATTTGCTTCCTTCGACGGCGTCGATTCCATAAAAGAGGGCTCTCCCGAGCTTCCCTCGGCTCTCGACCTTCTGTCTGAGAGGCTCGAGCGGCGCTCCTACCTCCAGAACCTTCTGGCTGAGCTCAAGGAGAAATCCTTATGAAACATGTGGTCGGCATCGATCTTGGAACGACAAACTCTCTCGTCGCTTACAGAAAGGAAGACGGCACGGTCGAGGTCATCCGGGACCGAGAAGGCCGCGCTCTTCTTCCGTCGGTGGTGGCACTCTCTCCCGACGGGGTCAGTGTCGGATGGAACGCCCGGGAGCTCATCAACGACCCGAAGACCACCGTCGTCTACGCCGCCAAGCGCCTCATGGGAAGATCCTTCGAGGAGACGGCCGGGGAACGCTCCCATCTGTCCTATCCGGTGATCGACAAAAATGGCTCCCCGGCCATCCCGGATCCGGAGAGACACCGCCAGCTCACCCCTCCGGAGATCGGGGCCCTGATCCTCGCCAACCTGCGATCCCGGGCGGAAGAGGCTCTGGGTTGCGCCGTGACCGATGCGGTCATCACCGTTCCCGCCTACTTCAACGACGGCCAGCGCCAGGCGACGAAGGATGCAGGAGCGCTAGCCGGCCTCAACATCCTTCGCATCATCAACGAGCCGACCGCTGCCGCCCTGGCTTACGGCCTCGGAGAAAAGAAGGACGGACTTTTCGCCGTCTTCGACCTCGGCGGCGGCACCTTCGACTTCTCCCTTCTCGAGATCCGCAAGGGGATCTTCGAGGTTCGTGCCACGAGCGGAGATACCCATCTCGGAGGAGAGGACTTCGACCGGGCGATCCTTTCGGAGTGGCTCGCATCAAGTCCCGGACTGGCCCTCAAGGCCGAACGGGCCGAGGTCAGAGACATTCTCCGCAAGGAGGCGGAGCGGGCCAAGATCGCCCTCTCGAAAGCCCCAAAAGTTGAGGTACGCATCCCCTCCCTCGAGTTTTCCACCACGCTGACCCGGGCCCGGCTCGATGCCCTGGTCGCCCCCTTCGTCTCGCGGGCCTTCCATGCGGTTCGCTCGGCCATGCAGGACTCCGGTATCGAACCGCAGGCGGTCGATGGGGTCATTCTCGTCGGAGGCTCCACCCGATTTTTGCGCTTTAGGGAGGCGGTGGCGGAGTTTTTTGGCAAGCCCCTCCTCGACTCCGTCGACCCCGACCTCGTGGTGGCGGAGGGAGCGGCGGTCCAGGCGGACATTCTTTCCGGTCGGCGCAAGGATCTTCTCCTGCTCGACGTCACTCCGCTCTCCCTCGGTATCGAAACGATCGGCGGAGTCATGAGCACCCTGATCCCCCGGAACACCACCATTCCGGCCCAGGCCAAGGAGCTCTTCACCACCTATGTCGACGGACAGGTCAACGTGGACATCCACGTCCTTCAGGGCGAGCGGGAGATGGCCGTCGACAACCGCAGCCTCGGCCGCTTCACCCTCTCGGGCATCCCGCCCCTTCCGGCGGGGGCCCCGCGGATCGAAGTCACCTTCCAGATCGATGCCAACGGCATCCTCGAGGTGAGCGCCCGGGAGCAGACCACCGGCCAGCGGGCAAATGTCGTGATCCACCCCTCTTACGGTCTGGCGAAGGAGGATGTCAGGGATCTTCTCCGGGAGGCCTTCTCCCATGCCAAGGACGACTTCGCGCTCCGTCTTCTGGTCGACAGCCGGACGGAGGCCCAGACGGTCATAAACGCAACTACCCGCGCCCTCGGCACCGTCGGATCGGACATCCTCGACGAGAAAGAACGTCAGGCGATCGAGGCCCAGACAAAGGTCCTTCGCGCCGTCATGGAGGGCACCGACGGAAAGAAGGTCCGGGACGAAATCCGCACCCTCGACCGCCTTACCCAGCCCCTGGCCGAACGCCTGGTCAACCACTCACTTACGGAAGCCCTCTCCGGGAAACATCTCCCGGAAATCCCCCCGGAAGGAGGGTCCCATGCCTAAGGTCTCGTTTTCTGCCGACCCGCTCCTTGCCGAATCCTTTCCTCCGGCCACCGTTTCGGTGCCGGAGAACGCCACCATCCTCGAGGCGGCAAAGGCGGCCGGCGTTCCCCTTGAACACAACTGCGGCGGCGTTTGCGCCTGCTCGACCTGCCATGTGATCGTCGATGACGGCTTCGACCGGCTTTCGGTGATGGAGGAGGACGAGGAGGACCAGCTCGACCGGGCGGAAGGGCTGACCCTGAAGTCGCGCCTCGGATGCCAGGCCCGGATCAACGGCGATATCGCCGTCCGCATCCCTCCCTGCTCCCGGGGGGGTCACGAACACTGATGACGAACACTGACGGAAGGATCTCCCAATGAACTGGAGCGACCCCTACGAAATCGGATACCAGCTCTCGGAACATCACCCCGGGATCGATCCCCTTACAATCCGCTTCACCGACATGCACGCCTGGATACTGGCCCTCCCGGGCTTTGCGGGAGACCCCAAGGCCTCGAACGAAAAGATCCTCGAGGCGATCCAGATGGCCTGGCTCGAGGAATGGAAGGACAGCCAGTAGGGGCCTTCCGGACAATCCGGATCCGCTCCCGGATCCCTTCGGAGGCTCTCTCACCCCGCGGCCTTGTTGCTCGTCTCCTCTGGGCATTCAGCCGCTCCGGACGCACTCCCTCCTACGAGGACTACCGGGCGGCACGGCGGGGACACGACGACCCGCTCGACCCGGAGAGCTTCCGAAGGCTCTGCCTTGAGGTCCGACCTGACCCGGGCCAAGCCTCAAGGGACCACCTTTTCCGGCCCCAGCTCCGGGACCGGGAGGGGAAGATCTACCAGGTGCTTGCCATCTCCCAAAACCGGATCGACCTTCTCCGGGAGGACGGGACGACCGGGACCACCACCCGAAAAGAGCTCGACACCTGTTTTATCCCGATCGTGCAATCAGCCTTTGCACGGGCGGGCGAAGATAATGACAGACCCCGACAGGTTCCCTTATAGAGACCCGAAAGCCAAATAATAATGAAGGAGAATCAATGAGCCAGGACACCGACAAGACCATCGCCGAAGGGGTTATGAAGGCCCTCGGACGCGTTATCGAGCCCGACTTCAAGAAGGATCTGGTCACCCTCAAAATGATCGAGGAGCTCTCCGTGAAGGAGGGCCATGTCGTCTTCACCGTGATTCTTACGACGCCGGCCTGCCCCCTGAAGGAGGAGATCAAGAAGGCCTGCATGTCGGCCCTTTCTTCCGTTCCCGGAATCGCCTCGGTCGACATCCGCATGACCGCCCGCACGACGGGAGGCGGAGCCCGGGAAGGGAAGCTCGCCATTGAAGGCGTCAAGAACGTCATTGCCGTCTCGAGCGGCAAGGGCGGCGTCGGGAAGTCCACCACCGCCGTCAACCTCTCCATCGCACTCTCCCGGCTCGGCGCAAAAGTCGGCATTCTCGACTCCGACGTCTACGGCCCGAACATCCCCATGATGCTCGGGGTGACGACCCTTCCCAAACAGGTGAACAACCGCTGGTTCCCTCCGAAGATCCACGACATCCCCATCATGTCGATGGCCTTCATGGCCCCTCCCGGCGCTCCCCTCATCTGGCGCGGCCCCATGCTCCATGGGATCATCACCCAGTTCGTACGGGATGTGGAATGGGGCGAGCTCGACTACCTGGTGGTGGACATGCCCCCCGGGACGGGAGACGCCCAGCTCTCCCTTTGCCAGCTCGTGCCGGTCACCGGCGCGGTCATCGTCACGACGCCCCAGGAGGTCGCCCTCTCCGACTCCCGCCGGGGACTCGCCATGTTCCAGAAGGTCAACGTTCCCATCCTGGGGATCGTCGAGAACATGAGCACCTTCCACTGCCCCCATTGCCACCACGAGACGCCGATCTTCTCGACGGGCGGAGGAGAGCACGCCGCCGCCGAGCTCAAGGTCCCGTTCCTCGGCCGCATTCCCATCGACCTTGCCATCCGGGAGGCAGGCGACTCGGGCCACCCCATCGGACTCTCCCACCCGGAGAGCCCCCTTTCGGAGGCCTACCTGAAAATCGCCGGCACGATCGCCTCGCGGATCAGCGTCCTGAACTCCGACTACCAGCCGATCACCCTGGGGAGCCTGGCCCAGGCGACCTAAGTTTCGCCCCGGGAGAGGCCTGGCCCTCTCCCCTCCCTGAAAAAGGACGCGAATGGACCCTCTCAAGGTACAGCGCCTGGCGGATTTCGACGCCCGGCACACCGACTACCGGAAAGCCCGCCTTCTGGCCTCCCGCGCTTACGAAAAAACCCTTGGCGGAGGAGACTCCCCTGCCAAGGCCGGCTCTCCCGAGGACTGGAAGGTCTGGGAGGAGGCCATCTCTGCCGAACTTGAAGCCTTCGTCGATCTCAAGGAGACCTGGGAAGCCCTCCGGAGAAACGAACCGTGGAGCGCCCCCTGACAACCTCTTCCCGCCGGATCGCCCTTCTTCTGGCCTATGACGGACGGGACTTTTCCGGGTGGCAGGTCCAGCCCGGGCAACGGACCGTCCAGGGCGTCCTTGGGGAGGCGCTCTCGGCCCTTTCCGGCCGGACAGTCGGTGTGGCCGGAGCGGGGCGGACAGACGCGGGGGTCTCGGCCTGGGGCCAGGTGGGCCACGCCGACCTCCCGGAGGGCTTTTCTGTGCCCATCGACCGGCTTGCTCGCGTCCTCAACACCCGCCTTCCCGGCAGCCTTCGCGTCATCGACTGCCGGGAGGTGTCCGGATCCTTCCACGCCCGCCACAGCGCCCGGGGCAAGATCTACCGTTATGCCTTCCGGATCCTTCCGGAGGGGCTCTCCCACCATCCTGTCGCCGACCTTTTTTCGGCCCCCCTTCGGGCCTCCTTCTCCCTTGCAAGGGCCCGGGCGGCCGGACAGCTCTTCCTGGGGACCCACGACTTCCGGCATTTTTCGGTCGCCTCCTCCCTTCCCGAGGACAGCACCCGGAGAATCGACGCTCTCTTCTGGGAGGAACGCCCCGCAGGGCTCGTCCTCTGGGTCACCGGACCTGGATTCCTCCACCGGATGGTCCGGATGGTGGGAGGCTACCTCCGGGAGGCGGGGGAAGGACGGCGCCCGCTCTCCGAGCTCCCCTCGCTCCTCGGACCCGGCTCCCCGCCGCCCTTTCGCTCCATATCTCCCCTTCCCCCCGAGGGGCTCTCCCTGGCACGGGTCCTCTACCACGAGGACCCATTCGACCCTCGCACCCAAAACTGCTATCCTTCAGGCAATATGCTCCCGGATCCCCCTCCCGCGAAAGGCGGCAACGACTCCCATGGCTGATGCCTCCCGCCCCTCCTTTTCCCGGATCGGCCCCGATCCCTCTCCCCTCGTCCTGGGCGGAGGCTCCTGGGGAACGGCCCTGGCCGTCCATCTCTCCCTGGCCGGATGGCCCGCCACCCTCTGGGTCCGGGATCCGATCCTGGCCCAGGACATCGCGAGGACCCGGGAAAACCGGGTCTACCTGCCGGGCATCCCCCTTCCGGAGAGTCTCGAAGTGACCCCCGACCTCGAGAAGGCCCTCTCCCGGGCCTCACTCATTGTCCTGGCCGTTCCCTGCCAGTCGTGCCGTCAGGTTCTCTCCCGGGTCGCCGAGATTCTTCCTCGCCCCCTCCCCCTGGCCGGAACGACCAAGGGCATCGAAAACACCACGATGGAAACGATCTCCGAGATCGCCCGGGAGATCTACTCGCCGGAACCCTCCGACTACGCCATTCTCTCCGGCCCCTCCTTCGCCAGGGAGGTCGTCCAGAAGAAGCCTACCGCCGTCGTAGCCGCCTCCTCCGACCCGGCCCTGGCCCGGGACATCCAGCATCTCTTCAACACCCCCTGGTTCAAGGTCTATACCCGCCGGGACGTTCTGGGGATCGAGATCGCCGGTGCCATGAAAAACGTGCTGGCCATTGCGACGGGGATTTCCGACGGGATGGGGCTGGGGGACAACGCCCGGGCCGCCCTGATCACCCGGGGGCTGGCCGAGATGACCCGGATCGGCGTCAAGCTCGGCGCCAACCCCCTCACCTTCTCCGGCCTTGCCGGAGTCGGAGATCTTCTCCTGACCGCCACCGGAGACAAGAGCCGGAACCGCCGGGTCGGACTCCGGCTGGGCGAGGGCCAGCCCCTCGCCACGATCTTAGTCGAGCTTGGCCAGGTGGCCGAAGGGGTCACCACGGCCGCGTCGGCCCACGCCCTGGCCCAGAAGACCGGAGTCGAACTGCCCATCACGCGGGCGGTCTACCGGATCCTCTACGAGAAGGCCGACCTCGGCGCGACCCTTTCCACCCTGATGCGTCGCCCACTACGCTCCGAAGAGGAGCACGACTGACAACTCGCCGGGGGAGCCCTCCTCCCCGGCACAACATACCGGAGCCCGGATGACCACCCCCCTGCCCCAGAACATCGAATCCCCCGACCCCCAGACCGTCAGGATCCTCTGGCGGGATGGACATCTCTCCCTCTACCCCTCCCGCGCCCTTCGGCTCTCCTGTCCCTGCGCCTCCTGCGTCAACGAGTGGACGGGGGAGAGGACGATCCGGGAGGGCGACATTCCCGAGGGGATCCGCCCCACCTCCTGGAACCTCGTGGGGCAGTATGCCCTCTCCATCGGATTCTCCGACGGCCACGACACGGGGATCTATTCCTTCGAGCTTCTGAGGAAGCTTTGCCCCTGCACTGACTGCGAACAGGGGCACTAACAGACCCAAAAAGATGTGCTAGGATAAAGACAGGGAGTCTTCCCGCTCATTTCATAACCAAAGACCTTCGATAGCGGAAAGGATGGCCGACCTTGGCAAAGGAAGCGCTTCTGATACTGGTGAGACACGGCGAGAGCGTCTGGAACAGGGAGAACCGGTTCACCGGGTGGGTGGACGTCGACCTCACCCCTCTCGGCATGGACGAGGCCAGAAAGGCCGGACTTATCCTAGGCGACTATCCCGTGTCGTGCGCCTTCACCTCCGGGCTCATGCGGGCCCAGAAGACCCTCTCGCTCATCCTCGAGAACTCCGGCCACAAGGGGGTTCCCGTGACGCGGTCAGAGGCGCTGAACGAACGCCACTACGGCGATCTCCAGGGACTCGACAAGGCCGAGACGGCGAAAAAGTACGGCGCCGAACAGGTCCACATCTGGCGGAGAAGCTACGATGTCGCCCCTCCCGACGGGGAGAGCCTCAAGACGACGAAGGACAGGGTTCTTCCCTACGTCCACACGGAGATCCTCCCGGCCCTCCTCAAGGGCGAAAACTGCCTCGTCGTCGCCCACGGGAACTCCCTCCGGGCCATGATCATGGAGATCGAATCCCTGACAAAGGAAGAGATCCTCGAGGTGAACATCCCGACGGCGACTCCCATCGTCTACCGCATGGGGATCGCTGCCCCGGGGGCAGGGACGATCCCGGGCCTTCCCGGACTCGATGTCAGGGAGAAGAAGATTCTCGATGGCTCCGGACGATGACGACAGGGATGACGCCCGCCACCGCCGCCTGAAGATCCTGATCCTGGTGGTCAAGGCTGGCTTCGGCATCCTCCTCTTTTACTCCGTCTGGGCCTACATGCACTCTCCCACCTAGCACTCTCCCTCCCCAAAACAGAAAAGGCCAGGGTCGCCCCTGGCCTTTTCTCTGTGACAAACTGCAATCCCAATACGGATCCGATTAGTGGAAGAGCGCTCCGCCGTGGCTTGAAGATCCCATGAAGAAGAGCATGGGGATCGAAAGCACCACATTGACGCGGCTGGCCAGGAAGGCGACCCGGGCGGCCTTTGCCTTCTCGGCGGGCTCTGCCGGAACGAGGCCGATAACCTTCTTCTGGTTCGGCCAGATCAGGCCCCAGACGTTAAAGAGCATGATCGTTCCAAGCCAGGCTCCCATGCCGATGATGGCGGCTCCGCCCTGCAGGGTGAAGGCCTGAAGAAGAATATGGCGCTGACCCAGGATGGAAAGACCGAAGAGAACGGTCAGAAGGGCCGACCAGCGGAAGAAGAGAAGGGCCCGGGGGACAAGGTGCTTGAAGGCGTCTGCCTTGGCTTCCGGAGAGGCCGCCTTGAGGAAGGCCCCCTGAACGAAATTGAAGTAGTAGAGAAGCCCGATCCACATGATCCCGGCCAGAAAGTGAAACCAGCGTGCGACGAGTTCCGTTGCCTGATGTTCCATGGAATGACTCCTTGTTGGGGGACGTTGTTTGGGTTAATCGGTAAAAAAGTTGGCAACCTAGTGGTTGACGAGCCCCTTGACGACAAAGAAGAGAATGCCTGTCAGAACAAAGCCCGAAATGACCGTTCCCCAAAGGGAGTCGAGCGGATTTTTCATGTGATGCCTCCTGGAAAATTTAACGGATAAAAGTTTGACAGAATGACCTTACGGTATCTGGCGAATCCTTCACATCGATGTCGGATCACGCAAACCATGATCTTACAAGAATAATGGCAGACAGGGTTTCTTGTCAATTTGCAGGGTAAACCGGTGGCGTGGTAACCTTCGATGATTCCTGATCTCCTCCTCTTGCCGGAGTGGCGAAACAGGCAGACGCAAGGGACTTAAAATCCCTCGACCGAAAGGTCATACCGGTTCGATCCCGGTCTCCGGCACCAATAATTAGGCCATTTCTAAAAAACTCCAAATTTTATAATTGATTTTTTGGTCCAAATTTGGTCCAATGACTTCGGAAATGCAAATTGTTTTTCATCCCCATTCCGGAGGAAACATGGCTTCGATCGCTCGACGTGGCAATCTTCAATGGCGTGTTCGGGTCCGCGTCAAAGGCTATCCCATGCAAACACGGACCTTTGAGACAAAAAACGATGCGGAAGCCTGGGCCAAGATCACCGAGTCAGAGATGGTCCGGGGCGTGTTCATCTCCCGGAAAGAAGCGGAAAACACATCGTTGGCCGAAGCCCTTGAGCGGTACGAACGGGAGGTCTCATCAAGGAAGAAAGGATACGGTCGGGAGAAAACCCGGATCAAGAACTGGATGGGACACGATCTTGCCAAACGTTCCATGGCCTCCATTCGCGGATCCGATATGGCCCATTACCGGGATGCACGGATCAAATCGGGATATGCGTCCAATACCGTCCGACTGGAACTGGCGATTCTTTCCCACCTCTTTGAAACAGCGCGAAAGGAATGGGGAATGGAAGGACTTTCCAATCCGGTCAAGTCGATCCGTATGCCATCCCCTCCGGAAGGGCGGGACAGGAGACTCAAAACGGGGGAGTTGGAAAAACTTCTGGAAAATACCACGGAAGAAATGGGCCGAATCATCCGTTTTGCCCTAGAAACCGGAATGAGACGGTCGGAGATCGCTGGAATGACTTGGGAAAGCGTCGATCTCAAAAAACGGGTGGTCA
>Ga0078972_1004338_pt1 | contig 39257 bp, 43 predicted proteins | sample YelNatPaOPGAMG01_FD_67568 | JGI IMG/M metagenome (GOLD analysis project Ga0078972, IMG submission 67568) | Hot spring thermophilic microbial communities from Obsidian Pool, Yellowstone National Park, USA - OP-RAMG-01 (SPADES assembly) (version 2) | ecosystem: Environmental > Aquatic > Thermal...
CATGTGCATGCTTCATTGCAATAGTAGCAGATGTAAAGCAAAAATCTATGTAGGCTTCATTTATTAGCTCATCATCAGATACTTTGTTTAGATCTATAAGTATATAATTTAGTTTAGATACGTATTTTTCTAAGTTTTGGTCTTCTAATATTGGTAAAGATGTGGGTATGTTCCACTCTCCTTTTCCATGATAAAAAACAATATTGATAATAGGAGGGTAATACTCTTTTTCTTTTATAGCCTCTTCCCAGATAGCGGCGTTGTAGTATAGAAGCTGAATAGGTAGTTCTTTATCAAGATAAGATTTGTGTTCAAGTACAATCCTTATATATGAATCTTGATCTTTTACCTTGCAGCTAAAAAGTAGATCAAGCATAAACTTTTGAGATTTAGAAGAAAACTTTTCTGTATTTAATAAGCTTATAGAGTGTATACTTTTAGCTACATCTTTTGCAAAGATACCAAGAAGCATCTTTACTTTTTTAGGATCAGAAAACACTTGCTTAAAAAATGAATCGTGAGGCTGTATATCCATAAATCTATTTTACTACAAATCAAAAGTATTTAAAGGATGCGTTTTTCTTCTTGGTCAACACGGTTCAGATGAAACAGAGCGCTGAAAGCGCATTTCACTTCGTGGGTTTATGAAAGAACAGGCAGAGCGGTAGAGGCGCATTTTACTTCGGGGGTTGACGAGAGAACAGGCACTGGTAGTGTAAGAAATGCTAAAGCACACTAGAGCGCTATCAGCGCATTTTACTTCGTGGGTTTATGAAAGAACAGGCATATACGATGTAAGAAATGCTAAAGCACACTAGAGCGATGGTATCGCATTTCAGGACTCGGTGGAGTTGCTAAAACCCACACGGTTCAGATGGAACCCGTTTAAAAATTACCCATTGTGGCAGCATCACAAAAAAAAGCACTGCTATTATCAAATCCTATATGGTATATATCCAAAAAGCTTAGAGATTACTTTATGGATTTAGGCGAATCTGACACCCACTCATATTCAGCTGTTGAAGTAAGCAAGGGCTTTAAGCGTAAATCTTTAATATGCCTTAAAGGCACCTAATAAATATACCATGTTTCAACCTCAATATTTAATGATATTAATCAGTATTTAGACAACAATTTCCAAATAATCAAAAAGCCTTGTCTTGCAAAACTTTTATATGTTTATACTAAAGGAAAAACCTTATAGAAGCTATACCGTAAACTCCAGTTTTAAAAACATCATCTATATTTTCTTTTGTGATACCTCCAAGGGCAAATATGGGTTTTTTGGAGGACTTGACTACATCTTCTAAATATTCTAAACCAAGAGGTTTAGCGTTTTCATGGCTTTTAGTAGGAAAAATAGGGCTAAGTGTGACGTAATCTGCACCTTTTTGAAAAGCTTCAAGCGCATCTTCTTTTGAATGAGCCGAATATCCTATGATCATATCTTTGCATATATTTTTTACAACAGATACATCCAAAGCGTTCGATGGAAGATGTACTCCGTTTGCCCCTACAGCCAGTGCTATATCAAAGCGTTCGTTTACAAAAAATAAAACACCGTAATTTAGTGTGATATCTCTTATAGCTTTTGCATATTCATAAAAATATTTCCCCTTTAGGTTTTTGGCCCTTAGCATAATGCTTGGTTTGTAAGTTTCTACAATCTTCTTTGTTTTTTCGGTTATATCATCTTTAAATGCATCGACATCAACTATCGCAAGATATCTTGAGAGTTCCATGAGCATTAAGCTAAAGCCATCGATATCCCAGCTGTAAAAACCCCAGCGTATAAGAACATTAGCGCATTGAAAAGTCCCACATCCTTTATATCTTTATCGTAGGCTTTTGGGAACTCTTTATCTCCTTTTGCTCCTAAAATCACAAAAACCTGGAAAAGAAGAAGCATAAACATAAAAAGGCTTCCAAATATGAAGTTCCTATCTGCTATAAACCCCATAGCCATAACCGATAATCCAACAGATGTCACATAGATCACCAGCTCAATGATATATTTTTTTAATAGTTCCATAAAAACCTCCTAAAATAAGAACATTTTCCCAAACATGCCTATCTGCACTCTACGCTCCTTTCACTCTTAACTTTTTGCCTGTTTTTTAAATGGCTGAATGTGTAAAACATGCCTATTGGCACTCTACGCTCCTTTCACTTTCAACTTTCCGCCTATTCTTAAGCTCATATACGATGTAAAATATGCCTATCGGCACTCTACGCTCCTTTCACTCTTAACTTTTTGCCTGTTTTTTAAATGGCTGAATGTGTAAAACATGCCTATTGGCACTCTACGCTCCTTTTGCCTTAGATATCTGCCTATTCTTAAGCTCATATACGATGTAAAACATGCTTAGTAGCACTCTACGCCACCACTCTATTCTTACCGAGTTTTTTGGCTTTGTAGAGCCTTTCATCGGCAACAGAGAAGAGAGTTTCTAAACAGCTTTTCACAAAATCGCCGGCAAAGGATATTTCGTTATTACAATTTGCATCATCATCGTAAGTGGCAACGCCAAAAGATGCGCTGATAAAGTGTTTAACGTATGCATCTTCGGATGGTATATAAAACGCTTTGCTTGACAAAGCTTCTTTTATTCTACTTGCCACTTCAGCAGCATGCTCTTTGGGCGTCTCTGGCAGTACTATCACAAATTCCTCACCACCGTATCTTGCAAATATATCCGCAGCTCTTATGTTTTCCATGACTATATTAGCCAAGTGTTGTAAAGCTATATCCCCTGCTCTATGCCCATAGGTATCGTTAAATTTTTTAAAATCATCCACATCAAGCATTATGATAGATAATTTTGATTGGGTTCTAAAAGCTCTTCCAAATTCTTTATACAATATCTCATCTAAAAACCTTCTATTGTAAGCATTTGTAAGAGGGTCTCTTATGGAAAGTTCTCTATTTATCTCTATCAATCTCAAATTGCTAATAACCGGTACAAAAGCTTCGATCAGCTTGCTTATCTTTCTTTTTGTATCTTCATCAAAAAAGTTTTCTTTAAGTGACATAAGCGATATGATGGCTGTGGCATTTGTGATATAAACCCCACCTACAAATATAGGAATGCACATATAGGATTTCACCGGAGCACCAACGTTTATTTTAGGACAGCCGTAATCTGTGCTCACATTGGCTACAGCTAAAGGTGTTCCAGATTTTATAACCTTGCACAAAGAAGGGTTTTCATCAAGGCAATCTCTAACCCACACATGTTCATCTGAACCGTGTATATCTGACATAGCAGGCTCGTATATGTTTTTGACTTTTAAAAGATAAGAAGAAACAATCTTGTTTAGAGATGGGTTTAGCCTATATATATGTATGTAATCTATGCCAAGTCTTTTAAAATAGTGAACCAGGATATCGTAAGCTTCATCTTCTTTGTGAGCCTTAGAAAGGTCTGTAATAAAAGAATAAAACATGTTGAGATCTTTGTTGGTGTTTTTGAGCTTTTCTTCTATTATAAGCTCCTTTGATATATCTCTGGCCACCACAAGGATATGATTTTCATTATCAAAATAAACCTGTGTTGCAGATACATGAATTGGCAAAAGCTCTCCGTTGCTTTTTATATAAACCCTTCTTCCTATTACCTTTTTATTTTCTTTTATAATGCGGTCTATAAAATGTTTTATCACGTTTTGCGAATTTAGTACAATATCAAAAAAACTCTTGCCTAAAAGCTCTTCTTCGCTGTATCCAAGCTTTTCAAAAGCTGCTCTGTTGGCAAATTTAATTTTATAATCCTCAGGGTCATAAATAATGACCATATCTTCCATGGCATTCAATATATTTTGATACTGCTTGTTTATTTTCTTGAGCTCCAATTCAGATTTATAAAGATCTGTAATATCTCTAAAAAGTATTTTGATTCTACCGTTTGCTATGGCAGTGTCATCTTGCACGTACACGCAAGATATATGATATATATTATCACCGACAAAAATAGGTTCATAGTTTACGCTTTTGGTTTTTATAAGCTCTTTATGTACGCTGTCCCATGTATAAGTATCTAAAATATCGGTGATTTTTTTACCCAAAACACCACCAAATACTTTTTTAGAACTTTCATTTTGCCATATGACAATTCCTTGAGTATGAGCATTGGTGTCTGCAACTTCAAGCACAGGATCTTGCATGATATCTAACATCATTCTTGCAGATCTAAGGTTTCTTTCTACATAAGTCTCGTACTTTTCTTCAATATTTCTTATGACATCCCCTTGCGTAATAATACCTATGGGTGATTCGTTGTCGTCTACTACCACCAATCTTCTGATATTATGTTGTGCCATAAGCTTTGAGGCTTCTATAAGAGGGGTGTCTAACTTGCAAGTAAACACCGGATATTTCATGTAGTCTTTTATGAGGGCATTTTCTAAATTCAGATCTCTTGATATTAACTTTGTTATATCTTTTTGAGTAAGTATACCCATTAACTTGTTGCCTTCTATTACGATCAAAGCCCTTATCTTATGCTCTACAAGTATTCTTAAGGCCTCCGCCAATGTTTGATTTGGGGACAAGCTTATAAGGTGGTTTTGTTTTAAAACATCTTTAACGTTTTTGCTTTTCTTCAACATCTCTTGATCTATGGTGGCTATGATAATTCTTTGGGTTAATACCCCTACGGGGTGATCATGTTCATCCACCACCACCAGTTTTGAAATATTATTTTCTATCATCAAGCTTATAGCTTCGAAAAGGCTGTAAGAAGTTTTGATATTTACAACAGGCTTTGAAGCATAAAAATAAACATCTTTGTTCAAATCTTTATTCTCATATTTTAGCCTTATGGCATCGCTCTCAGAAAAAATACCAATTGCCTTGTATTTGTATTTTGGTCTGACTGAAAAACTGTCATAAACTTGTAAATCGTGGTATGTTTGGTAGTCGTTTGAGGCTTGCAAGTCGTTTCTATTGCAATCTAACACCAATACATAATCTTTATTGTTAGAGGCCATTAGCCTTATAGCTTCTTTTGTAGGTGTGTCAGCGCTGACTGCCAAAAAATCTAAAGTATCATTGTCTCTGAAGGCTAAAGATACAGGTAAGTAAGTATTAGTATAGCTCATAATAGTATTTTAACAGAAAACAATACCAAAGCACCCAAAAAACCAGCTGCTATATCATCAAGCATCACACCCAATCCGTCGGGAGTTTCTAATCTCCTTATACCAAAGGGTTTTGTTATGTCTAAAAGCCTAAAAACCAAAAAACCTAAAACCATCCACCAAAAAGTATGAGGCACAAACATCATAGTGATGAAATATCCCACAAGCTCATCCACCACTACTTCATCAGGATCTGGGTTTTGGGTAGTGTTGATTATGTATTGAGCAGCTATTACACCAAGAGGGATAAATATCAAAAGAAAAAATGCCTTCTCAAAAAATCCGTTGTCAAACAAATATATAAAAGGTATGGCGCTCAGCGTCCCAACGGTACCTGGGACTACAGGAGATTTACCAAGCCCAAAACCTGTGGCTATAAGCTTTAGAAAAAAATCTCTGTATTTCATAAGGGCGCCTCTATGGGAGGAAGCTTCTTGCCTTTACAAACAACATCCATATCTTCCAATATCTTTTCTATAAACGTTATTTCATCTTGCTTTGTATCTAAAGAAACTCCGTATATTTTGGCCAGATCTTTAAGATCCGGTGCTTGACAGCCAATGCTTGATAGTTGATGAGGTATCACGTAAGCCATGCTGTCTATAGCAGGGAAGATATCTTTTAGATAAGTCAATATGGCACTTTGGTATAAGACAACCCTCTGATAATCTAAGAGTTGTTTTGTAAGCTTTTCCACGCTAAGCTGATCAAAGGTTTCTATATTGTCGTTGTTTTTGGCTTTTAAGAAAAGTAAAAGTTTATCCCCGTCAAAATCAGCGTGCAAGAAAGCTATATTGGTAGGGTATTCTTCAAAGCCAAGTTCATAGGCAAAACTTCTAAAAGCCCCCATCGCCTCTTCTTTTGCTTCAAAAACACCCACAGCCTTATCAAAATCTTCATCGTTTACATCTAAATAAACCACATTTATAGTATCGTCGCCTACTTCAATAGGTTTAACACTTATTTTATAAGATATCTCTGGCCAAGCTTCAAAAAGACTTTTCACATCTTTATCTATATTTTCATTGTATTTTCTTTGCAAAAGCATAAAAACACTCCTTTAAAGTTCATCGGTAAAAATAACATCTGGTATATCGGCTTTTATGATACCTCTCTCTTTACCAAGTTTATACAAAAGCCTGACAGCCTCTTTACCATCTTCTTTATAATCTACCGTTCTTTCGTTTACATACATACTTACAAATCTATTGGCCCTTTCTTCATCGTTTTCCAGATCTCTGGCATAGTTTTTGGCATAGTTAAGCGCTTCTTCTCTTGCCTCCAAAGCTTTTTTAACGCTTTCTCTCATTAGGATCTCAAGTTTTTTTATAGTGTCTAAGCCAAGATCTTTCCTAACGATATTGCATCCTAAAGGAAGTGGTAAATTGTATTTTCTTTGCCATTCTTCACCAAGGTCTACAAACTTATGAAAACCTCTATCTTTGTATGTGAGCTGTCCTTCGTGGATCACAAGACCAGCATCCACAGTGCCTTTTTCCACCTCATCGAGGATTTTATCAAAAGACATCACCACCGGCTCAAACTCAGGTTCAAAAAGCCTCAAAACTAAATAAGCGGTGGTAAGCTCTCCAGGTATGGCTATTTTTTGGCCTTTTAGGGTATTTAAAGGCTCTTTGCTAACAACGATAGGTCCATAACCTTCCCCTACGCTTCCGCCACTTGGTAAAACGTAATATTTGTCAGCCACGTAAGGGTAAGCGTGAAAAGATACAGCTGAAAGTTCGTAAGTGCCTTTTTTGGCGTCGTCGTTTAAGCTCTCTATATCTTTTAGTACGTGCTCTATCTTAAACCCATACGTATCCACAAGGCCCTTCACCATAGGGTAAAACATAAAAGCATCGTCTGAGTCTGGGCTGTGCGCCACTCTAATCAATTTTTTTTCCATAACAACTCCTTACTAAATATTATAAGCTAAATAACAAAAATAACAATCATTCTATACTGTTATTCTATACTGTTTGCTATAAAATCTGCAATATGAACGATCTTTTGATCGTTTTTAAATTTCAGATTGCCGTCTTGAAGCTGCAAAACACATCCTGGACATGCACTTAAAACATACTCTGCCTGCGTAGATTTAAAATCCTCCATCTTTTCTTTTTGAATAGCTGTAGATAGCTCTGGATTTTTCATGGAAAAAAGTCCAGCAAAGCCACAACAACTTTGAGCTTTCGAAGCTTTTTTATACTGGACATTTTCTACCTTGTTTATGGCGTTTTCAAAATGAGAAACAGGGGTTTTCATCGCACTGTAAGAATGGCACGGCACATGAAAAGTCACACTTGTATTGTCTTTAGATTTCAACACTAAGTCGTTAGAAGACGCCACTATACTTGCAAAATCTAAAACATTTTTATATCCATAATCTTCTAAAAGTGCACCACCACAGGTGGGACAAACTACCACTATAGCATCAAAGTTGTATTTTGAAATCTCTTCTTGGTTTTTGGCTTTTAGTATATTAAAAGCCTCAATATTCCCAGAGTAAAGATGAGGAGCACCGCAACACTTTATATCCTTTGGTACAATTACATCATAACCGGCTTTGTTTAAGACTTTTATGGCATTTTTACCAGTGGTAGTGTAAAAAGCATCTACCATGCAACCGGTGAAGAAAAGAAGTGTGCCTTTGGAGGGGGTTTTATCGGTTTTAAAAGTTTGCCCTCTTATACCAAAAGCGTCTTTGGCGGGTTTTGGCATAAATTTTACAGCTCCGTTTATACCAGAGGGTATATAAGCTTTTAGTTCTTTTTTTGGGATTAAAGATAATAAAGAACCAGCCATTTTTACGACAGTTCTACCAACGTTTGTTTGCATTAGCTCAAGAGCGCTTAAAGCGGTATATTTAAAGGGGTCTTTGCCAAGTGTGTTTGATTGAAGCTCTTTGGCCTTTGACATAATTTCTTTATACTCTACATTGTTTGGACAAATCCACTCACATCTTCTACACATTGCGCATTCGTCCCACTGTCTTGCCACATCTTTGGTAAGAGCCAGTTCTCCAGATAGTACCATCTGGGCTAATGCGAGCCTTCCTCTTGCGAAGCTTCTTTCTTCTTCGTTTACTCTATAAGTAGGACATACAGATTTACAAAGACCACATTTTACACATTTTTGCAAAAGATCTATAGGTATTTCAAAACTATTGTCAGCACTTACATCTTTTTCCATAACCAAAATATATAACTTTTTTATTTTCTGGCTTTTAGTAAAATCATAAAAACTTAAGTAAAAAGAAGCCTATCTAAGAATGTATCAAGGCCGTCTTTTAATATGAGGTCTTCAAACAAATCTGGATAAAATTTCTTAAGTATAAAAAGCGGTGGATATCCGACACCCACAACGGGTCTTGGTTTTAGATTGTGGCTGGTAGATTTTGATATTTCAAAGGTTATATCATAACCGGTTTTTATAGCCTCTTCTATATCGTAAAACCTTTGTATTGGGTCTCCGTATTCAAGAAGGTATATGTTTCCTACGGAGGATACAAAACTATCCCAATCAAGAACATTTGATATCAGTTTTGAACCGTAAAAATCTGTGATTTCTACAGAGTCCAAATCAAGGAGCTTAAAAGATATCATGTAGAAGTTTATAAGATATTCGCCTACGTAAGTATCAAGATAAAAATATAAATCCATCAGAAAATCTCGTAGGAAAGCATGCCTTCAAAGACTTTTAGGGTAGGTCCTTCCAAAAACACTTTGTCGTTTTCTACAGTGATTTTTAAAATCTCGCCGGATTTTGTAATGATATCCACTATATTAGAAGCCGAAAACCCAAGGATATAAGCGTTTATACCACAGGCTGCACTACCTGTGCCACAGGCAAGTGTTTCAGCTTCTACGCCCCTTTCGTAAGTCCTTATTCTAAAATTACCATCTTTCGTTTTTGCCACAAAATTTACGTTGGTGCCTCTTGGAGCAAAATACTCATGATATCTTATGGCTCTACCTACCTTTTCTACATCTAAGTTTTCAAGCTCATCTTCTTCCATAAACACTACAAAATGAGGCACACCGGTATTTATAAAATGACCTTTAAAAACACCATAATCCGTCTTTATCTCTATATCTTTTTGGTAAGAGTTATAGGGGGTAAGCTGGACTTTTACCCTTTTATTATCTACGATATGAGCTTCTATTTCACCGGCTAAAGTTTCAAATACCATATCTTTGGGAGCTATACCTTTCTCATAGCAAAATCTTGCAGCACAGCGAGAACCGTTACCACACATCTCAGCTACAGACCCATCGGCGTTAAAAAAAGCCCAACTAAAGTGGTTTTTAGGGTTTTTGGCTTTTTCTATCAAAATAACACCATCGGCACCCACAGAGACATGCTGTTCACAGAGTTTTTTTACAAAATCTTGTATACTTACATCAAGCCTTTCTATATCTTTATAAACAAAGTTATCTCTGTTATCTATGATAATAAAATCGTTGCCAGAGCCCTGATATTTCGATATTAGCATATTACTTGAGGTTCACAGTCACAAAGATGTTTTGACCGTTTCTGTCAATCAAAAATGTGGCAGTATTCTTATGATCCGCTACAAGCCTTTCCAATATTTCATTCATCTGGGCTTTTGTATAGATTCTATGAAGGTTTATGCTAAGAATGATATCGCCAGCTCTTATACCGGCTTCGTAAGCAGGAGAACCTATCAGTACATCTTCCACCAAAAGGCCGCCTTTTACTTCGTAGTGCCTTTGCTCTTGTGGGTTTAAAGGTCTTACCATAAGACCCAAATCTTTAGCTTCCGATACAGCACCCATATTGATAGTGTTGCTTGGCATTTTTGCAGTTTTCACTTTGACCGTAATGAGCTTATGATTTCTTATAACACCCAGAGTCAAGACGGTGCCGGGTGGTGATTCCATTGTTTTAAACTGAAGCTCGTCTACGCTTTCAAGGGGTTTGCCGTCCATGGAAACTATGATATCACCCACTTTAAGACCGTACTTTTGAGCAGGTGAGCCTGGAAATACCTGAGCGACGATGGCGCCGTAGTTTACGCCTAAAGAGGAAGCCATCTGAGGTGTTATCTGCTGTATAGATACACCAAGCCAGCCTCTTATAACTTTACCATGATCCATTATTTGATGATAAACCCATTTAGCTAAATTTATAGGTATGGCAAAACCAAGCCCTTGACCCCCTTTTACCATCGCAGTATTTATACCTATCACTTTGCCTTCTATATTTATGAGAGGACCACCGCTGTTGCCTGGGTTTATAGCGGCATCTGTTTGTATGTAATCTTCATACTGAGAAAGGCCTAATCTTCTATTTAAAGCAGACACAACACCCATCGTAACGGTACTGCTAAAACCATATGGATTCCCTATGGCTATAACAAGTTGCCCTATTCTTACATTAGAAGAATCACCAAGTGTAGCCACTTTAGAACTAGGGTTATCTATACCTTCAGCACTAACCTCCAAAACGGCTAAATCCGTCTTTGGGTCTCTGCCGAGTACTTTGGCTTTTCTTTCAATAGTCTTTGATAATTTTACCATTACATCTTTTGAATTTCCTACAACGTGATTGTTTGTTAAAATTATAAAGGCATTTTTAGATTGGATGTAATTTAATATAATACCAGATCCCAAATCTTTTTCTTTCTCTGGGATTTCTGGAGTTGGAATACCAGGCATCATAAACGGTGGAAGCCCTGGAAACATCTGGGTATTAAGAGGAGCTTTCACTATTTGGGTAGCGTAAATCGTTACTACTGAAGGTGAGACTTTATCTACTATTTGTTCTACTTCGCTTTGAAATTGCTCCAAAATAGGCCCACCCATAACCACAACGTTTGAAGCGAAAACCGATAAAGCAAGACCCAAAAGGAAAAACTTCTTTCTCATAAAAACCTCTTACAAAATAAACACGTACAAACCCCCAAGATGGGGGTATAAATAAGCAAAATTAACCTTTCTTTGCTTCTTTCTTGCTTTCTTTGGTATCTTTCTTTTCTTCTTTGTTGGATGAAGGTGCAGCTGAAGATTCTTTGTTGTAAAGAGCTAAGACCATTTGAGCCAATTGTTTAGCGTCAGCATCGCTCACAGATGTTTGAGCTGGCATTGGCACAGCGCCCCATATGCCTTGGTTACCGTTTTTTATACCTTTTGTCAATGTTTCTACAGCTTTTGGATCGCCAGCGTATTTTTTAGCAACATCTATCCAAGCTGGCCCTACCACTTGTTTGTCCACAGCGTGGCAAGCTAAACATCCTTTTGTACCAGCCATGGCCACCAATTTCTTAGCGGCATCTTGGTTTATAGAAGATGCGCTAGCGCATACCTGTTGAGCACCAGTGCCGGAGCATATTTGGCCTGCAGATGAAGTTGATGATGAAGATGAAGCTGATGGTGAAGCTGATGGTGTGGAAGGCGTTGTAGCAGCTTCTGATGTTTGTTCTGAGCTTGAAGATGATGATTCGCTTGCTTGTTGGTGGCTACATGCCACAAGGCCTAGTGCTAAAACTGCGGCACCTAAAAGTGTCTTCTTCATTTTTAAAAACCTCCTAAAATAAAATTATCTAATATAATAACCCATCTTGCTTTAAAAAAGCTATGATATAAAACACTTTTAGGTTGAAAATTCTCATAAAAGATAAAAAGTTAATAAACTTATTGTGAAAACTCCATAGCATACTGATATCCTACGTCATATAACGCATCAAAATTTTTGTAGTTTATGAAGCTAAAATGACTCACCGGTAACTCCAGGTAAACGTCACACATGCTTTTGTTGAGATCCATGTTTCTTCTTGATATAAGAAACGTAGAGCGTAAGAGATTTCCAAATATACCAAGGTTTTCGTTCACCAAAACATTTGGCATGATATCAGCACAAACAGTTTTCAGATGTGGGTATTTGGCTTTTATGGGAGTAATGGGTAGATTGTCGGTAATGCCTCCATCCACCAAAAACATGCTGTTGTAAGACACGGGCTCAAATATAAATGGCAAAGCACAAGAACCAATAGCCACAGAAGCCGGATCCCCTTCATCCAAATAAAACGTGTTACCAGAAAACAAATCCAATACACTGGCAGCGTAGTATATGGGTAAATCTTTTAAATCTTTGTAAGGTATATAGTCTCTTATTATTTTAAAAGCCTTTCCAAACCCCAAAAGACCACCTTTCCCTATGGTAAATGTTTTATACCAGTTTATAGATTTTAATATAGAAAGCATCTCATGGGGCTTATAACCTGCTGCGAAAAATAATCCCACTAAAGCACCAGCACTAGCCCCAGATAAAGCTTTTATGTGAAAACCACGTTCTAATAAAGCTTGTAAAACACCTATATGAGCAGCCCCTCTTGCTACGCCCCCAGAAAGGCAAACGCCTATATCATTTTCTGCAAAAGCACTATACATACTACCTCTAAGCTATCTTCTTTGTTGTAGCCTTCTTTGGTTTTGGCTTTTATAGATATATTTTCTTTTGATATGTTTAAAAGCCTGGATAAACTATCTACAATCTTATCCCTTAGTTTTGATATGTTTGGCTTATCGGCTATGATGTTACAGTCTAAATTTACTATGTTATAATCCATATCATACATAAGCTCCAAAGCTTTGTTTAAAAAATCAACGCTGTTTCTGCCTTTGTTTTCTGGGTTTTTATCTGGGAAAAGAGTACCTATATCAGTTTTCGCCAAGGCACCTAGTATGGCATCTGTTATTGCGTGCAAAAGAGCATCTCCATCAGAGTACCCTTTTAACCCCCAATCCATGTCAAACTCTTCTCCCCCAAGGTAAAGTTTTTTGCCTTCCTCAAAGTAATGAGCATCCTGCCCTATCCCTATTCTATACATAAATGTATTATAACACTTGTTAAAAGCCAAGTCTTAAAGGATTTATAACTTTAAAAGATGCCTCTTGGGTAGCTGGGTTTTGAGCTGCTTTGTAAGGATGGGTAGCCAAATACGTTTTGTCGTAGTTTGAGACTGTAACCACCGCATATTTGTATAAAATTTTATAGAGTTCTTTGGCATTTTGAATAGGAAGCTCAACGCATCCAGCAGATTGAGGATAACCGTAGCGTTTTCTTGGAAACCCATGCAAGGCCTCACCTTTATAAAAATAGTTTACCCATGGCACATCTGGATCGTTGTAAGGCTTGTTTGTACCGGGGAAAACACCTTTCATAGAAGTAGTTTTAAATCTTAGATATACCATATAAGTACCAACGTTTGTAGTACCCATTACACCGGTATTTACTGGGCTTTCGAAGACAAATTTGCCATTTTGCCATGCATAAACTTTTTGAGGTATATGCTGGTCTACATAAACCCAGACAAAAGGTTTTTTTGTCTTAAATCCGGATTTGTAAGCTTCTTTTAACAAAATACTAGACAAAGATGTATTTAAAAAATTAAATTTTATTTTATATTCTTTCGCAAACCGCAGCATAGCGCTTTTGTATAAAATATTGGATTTTGAAAATAAATTGTTTTTTTTATCCTCAACCAACTGTATAAGTTTAGGAGGTACATCGTTAGCATCCCATACCAACGTATAATATGGATTTTTAGCTGATGCATCTGTCTTGGTCTCTTCTTCTATATAAAAAGGCAAGTATCCCATTTTGTAAAGATAATTTACATTTTTTACAAGGTATTTATCGTTTATCAAAACCTTTGTTCTAACTTTAGCCTGGATTTTCTTCTCTTTCTTAGGAACAATGGTTTTTATGTTTGGTGTATAAGTTATATTGGGTTTCGAAGGTTCATAAGAAGCTTGAATAATTTTTATATTTACATTGTAAATGCTTGGTTTTGTTTGTTCATAAGCTTGCACGATAAACTGGCCTGGGACAAAGGCCGTAGCCAGGCCTGTATGGCTTAGCAAAAGCCATAGCGCTGGTACTAGGTAAAACTTCTTCATGATACTAATTATATCAAAAGCCTATGAAATTAGAATAAACTTTTTGCGAATAAAAAGTGTTTTTTAAAGTAAGGCTGGTTTATAGGCTCTATGACCACCTTACCATAAGAAGAAGAAGCATCTATCATAAGACCATGCCCTATGTATATACCTACATGACCAGGATGGTTTCTTCTATAAGTTTTGAAGAACAAGAGATCGCCAGGTTTTAGGTTTATTGCAAGCTTTCCAACATGAGCCTGCTCTGAGGCGGTTCTTGGCAACTTTATACCGAGCTTATCAAAAACCTTCATAGTAAAACCAGAACAGTCTATGCCGTATCTGGATGTGCCGCCAAACCTGTACGGTGTGCCCAAGTATTCTTTTGCCACCGATATTAGCTTTTTTGCAAGCTTTTTGTCAAACTCGCCAGAAGCTACCTTTTGAGGTATAGGTTCTTTACCCAAGTTATACCTTATGAGCTCAGATATATTCTCTGGTTGTTTTATGTCCTTTAAATCTGTTTTTGATTTTTCTATAATGTTGAGAATAGGGTCTTGATATACGTCTTTTCCGTACTTATCGTAATTGATTAGTTGCCTTATAGGGCTCACAAACTCGCTTGCATAAGCGACATTAAAAATCATCACCAAACTAACCAACATCATCCCTGCAAATCTTATCTTTTTCATAGTTTTTTCATCTTACTACAATATCGATGTGCATTTCAATGATATATATCATGTATATTACAAAAAAACCATGTCTTGGGATTTTGATATAATATGATTATGATATTTGTTTTTGGAGCAGGCAAATGGGGATACGCCCTATCCTATGTGTTTAGTAAAAAAAACATACCTATAACCTTGTACGATATAGACGAGACAAAACTCTCTCAAATACCACCAAATCAACATATAAAAACCACAAAAGATATAAAAGACGTAAAAGGTAGCTCTGTTATCCTGATAGCCACACCCACCCAAAGCATAAGGCATATTATAGAGTATTGCAAAGACAAAGACACCATCATAGCATCAAAGGGTATAGATATAAAAACCCACAAAGATGTGGTGGATTTGGCTTTAGAATATGGTTTTAAAAAAGATAATATTTTTGTATTGTCAGGACCTTCTTTTGCAGATGATGTCCTAAAAGACCTTCCGGTAGCCCTAACCCTTGGATACTTTAACAAAGAAAAAGCCATAGGGCTTCAAAACCTCCTTTCTTCATCTGTTTTTAGGATATACACATCCAAAGATATAAAAGGAATAGCCCTTGGAGGCGCTCTAAAAAACGTTATAGCCATAGCTTCTGGCATAGTAGAAGGTGCTGGTCTTGGAGAAAGCGCTCAAGCAGCCTTAGTAACAAGGGGTCTAAAAGAGATGATAAAGATAGGCAAGATCATGGGAGCAAGCGAGAGAACATTTTATGGATTGTCTGGGATAGGGGATTTATTTCTTACTGCAAGCTCTGATAAATCAAGGAACAAGCGTTTTGGGCTTTTGATAGGAAAAAATAAAAATCCAAAAGAGGCTTTAGAACAGATAAAAGAAGTAGTGGAAGGATATTACACAACAAGGGCTTTGTACGATTTATCTGTAGAAAAAAATTTAGATCTTCCTATTACAAAAGCCCTTTATCATATCCTTTATGAAGATAAATCCATCAAAGAGACCACGGATGTGCTTTTATCGAGAGAGCTAAAAGAAGAAGATGACTAACAAAATAAAGCTTGAAAATATAGATATATCGCTTTTGACCTCTGTAAGCAAAGCTCTTTCTCAAAAAGATTTTGATAAGGCCTTAAGGGATATTTTAAAAATATTTTACTCTTTTTGGGGTGTGGAATACTCTTATATAGCTTTTTATGATAAAAGCACAAAAACTATAAAAATAAGAGAAGCTTTTGGTTTTAACCAAAGTGTAAAAAAAATACTTTTTGAGTCTGGAAAAGGGATAGTGGGAAACATATTTAAAAACAGCATACCTGTTGTAATAAAAGACCCAAGACACGACAAGGCTTTTTTGAACAAAACAAAAATCTTAGACAAAATAAAAGATGAAACCTTTGTGGGTGTACCTATAAAATCTGAAGATGAAACCATAGGGGTTTTTTGTCTTTTTAAAAACTTAGATAGATACGAAGAACTCACAAGGGTAGTAGATATTATGCTTATAGTAAGCGCTATGATAGGGATGTCTTACAAACTTTTTGGGATTTTACAAGAGGAAAAAGCCTCTTGGGAAGAGCAAAGGCAACTTTTGGCAAAAGAGTTTTCAGATACTTTTAGCATAGAAGGATTTGTTGGAAAATCTGAAGCTATTGAGAGATTAAAAGATACTATCCAAAAAGTAGCAAAAACGGATAGCACAGTGCTTTTGTTAGGTGAAAGCGGTGTTGGAAAATCCCTCATAGCAAAAGCGATACACACTTTGAGCCATAGGAAAGACAAACCTTTTATATCTGTAAACTGCGCAGCTATACCAGAAACTCTTATAGAAGCAGAGCTTTTTGGGTATGAAAAAGGGGCCTTTACAGGGGCTATTAATTCTAGAAAAGGTAAATTTGAACTGGCAAACGGAGGCACTTTGTTTTTAGATGAAATAGGAGAGCTCCCACTACAATCCCAATCTAAACTTTTAAAAGTAATTCAAGAAAAAGAGGTAGAAAAGCTAGGTTCTGAAAAAAGCATATTTGTAAACGTAAGGGTGATAACTTCCACGAACAAAGACCTTCAGTCTATGGTGGCAAAAGGAGAGTTTAGAGAGGATTTGTATTACAGATTAAACGTAATACCCATAAGAGTGCCAGCTTTGAGAGAGCGCAAAGAAGACATCCCTCTTTTGATAATGCATTTTTTAGAAAAATTTAACCATCAATACAAAAAGCATATAAACATAGAAAAAGAAGCTATGGAAGCTCTTATGAACTACCGCTGGCCTGGCAATATAAGAGAGCTTGAAAATCTCATAGAACGCCTTGTAATTATGAGCAATAGAGATATCACCAAAGAAGACACAACCCTTGCCACAAAACTAAACGAAGAAGCTTCCAAACCAGACATACCCTCTATTATAGAATCCACCGAAAAAGAAGCCATATTAAAAGCCCTCCAATCCTGCGGTTACATAAAATCAAAAGCTGCAAAAATGCTTGGACTTACCTTAAGACAGTTAGACTACAGGATTAAAAAATACAACATACCTATAGAAAGGCTTTGATATGAAGCTTTTAAAAGATTATAGGTTGTTGTTTTTCCTTTTAATAGTACCATACCTTTTTGCATTAAACCTTCCTTACGTGGGAGAAGAGGCAAACTGGGTTATACCATCTTTTGAGATGAGCTATTTCAAAGAATACGTACTTCAAACAATATACAAAGTACCTTATTATAGACCTCCTCTTTTTAACTATCCCACTATCGTATTTTCAAAGCTTTTTGGATGGGAATACGCCAAAGCTATCCAAAGGCTTCAGACTATAACAATGACTATACTTACAGCTCTAAGCATAAGGTATGTGCTAAAAAGAGTTTACAAAGATGAAAAGCTTGGATGGTTTGGAGCTCTTATATATCTAAGCCTTGGGGATATAATGATTCACGATGGATGGCTTGGATACGAAGATGGGGTTTACATAGGCTTTTCTTCTATGTCTATGCTGTTTACGATGCTTGGGGTGTATGAAGAGTCTTATATGTTTATATTTTTTGGATCAGCGCTTGCCACTGGTGGATTTTTGACCAAAGCCCTCACTTCTTTTGTTTATTTTTATGCTACTCTTATAATATCTTTTTATATATTAAAACCCAAAAAACTAAACACATATAAAACCGCTTTTATGAGCTCTATAGTGCCTTTGTTTTTCTTGATTCTTTGGTATGGTTTTGCTCCAAAATCAAACGTTAGCGAACATGGGATGCTATGGGATATAATAAACAAATTCAGATTTAAAGGTATAATACCTTATTTAAAGCAATTTTTTGGTTATCCTGTTCAATTTTGGTTAAATATGTCTTTAAACTCTTTGGTGTTTTTGTATTTGGCTTTTAAAAGAAAAGTAGATTTAGATATTTTAAAAACCGATAAGTTTTTATTAAACGCTTGGATAGTGGGGATTGTAAATTTTATACCCTATTGGCTTCCACCTTTTAGCGGTATAAGATACGCCGCTCCTTTGTACAGCATCTTTGCAATTTGCTTTAGTGTTATGCTGTATCCAAAGTTTAAGGATTTGATGTTAAAGTTTATATACTTTGCTATAGTGTTTAAGTTTGTAGCCCTTGGTATAGCCTTTCCCATATACTATGGACACATAAGAGAAAACACCAACAAGATAGCAAGAGAAGTTTACAACCTCACCATAAAAAAAGGAATACCTTTATACTGTGATGATGATGGCTGGGTGGGTTTTTCGGTGATAGCAAATATAGATGTAAAAATACATAAACCTATCTTATATCCGCCAAAGGATATAACGTATGGGTGTGTGTTTACAGCAAACTTATCAAAGTATAAGGATTTTAAAATAGTAAGAAATTACCAAAACTCAGACTATCTTGTATGTAAATTTTAAAGGTATCTATCCACCACATACTTTGCTATTCTAACACTTTCTGAAAAACCCCTATCCTCTGGATAATAGTATGTGGTATCAAGAGCGTATAAGTTGTTTGCTATGTTTATAGGCGGGAGTTTGTAAAGATAAAGCGGTTCATACACTCCTTGGGCATTTTTATATATGTTTATACTAAAAGCCAAAAAATCTTTGTCTTTTAGATCTTTGTTTATCTTTTTAAGATAACTTTTACAAAGCTCTTTTATATAAGCTTCATCTTTTTTAAGAAACTCATGGTCTTTTGGAAGATAAAAAGGTATATAGACTATGTTTGATTTTATATCTTTTCTTAAAGCGCTGTAGTTTATTATTCCTGGTATTTTTATATCCTCATCATTTATATTTATCCAAAAATGCTTTGAAAATGGTTTTCTTAGTTTTATAACCACACACATCACATCAAGGTATGTAAAATCTTTATACTTAGAGGCTATTTTTTCATCTGTTATAAGATGCTGAAGTATGTTGATAGGTATCGTGCTTATCACCTTGTCGTAGTTAAGCACTGTATCTTTTATCTTTATACCTTTTAGAGTGCTGTTTTCTATAATGATTTTGTCAACGGGGCTGTTTAGATAAATGTTTGCTCCTTTTTCAAGAAGCGCTTTCTCTAAGCTATCTATTATCGTTTTTACCCCTCCTTCCACATATCCAAGGGATTCTTTGAATATGCTATCCCTTGAAAGTCCTACTCTTTTTATCCTGTTCCATATCCAAGCTGCTGATATTTTGGTTTGATACTTATAAAACTTTAAAGAAAAAAGCTTATCCCACAAAACGCTGTAGGCTTTTTGACCTATTATTGATTTTATCCAATCTATAGCGTATTTTTTGTCTAAACTACTCCAATCGTTAATTTTTGTGCTATAAAAAGCCAAAAAACCATATCTTAACTTAGAAATTATATCAAGCCCGTCAAACTTTAAAAGGCTTATAGGATCTCCAAAAGGCTGGAGTTTTTGCTTGTAATAAAATCCCATTGTGGTGTTTTTCCATTTTAAAAGATGATATATGTTTAGTTCTTTTAAAAGCTCAAAAAGTGCTAAATCTGTTTTACAAAAAAAGTGATAGTATTTTTCTATAATATCCCCATCAAAGTTAAAGGATGCGCTCATACCTCCCAATACGTTATCTTTTTCATATATATCAACACTGTAGCCTTTTTTAAGGGCATAATACCCAGCTGCAAGACCCATGGGTCCACCCCCTATTATGACTACTCTCATCAAAACTCCAACACCATTTTAGAATATATAGGGTGAGTAAAAGTCTCTTCAATGGCTTTTTCAAAGGGAGTGGGTTTTATATTGAAAATATGTGGCCAGTCTATAACCTCAAATATATCACCTGCTACAAGAGCCTTTAGTTGGTCTACGGTAAAAGGCGGATCTGGGTCAAAAACCCCCCATATGTATAAAAGCGTATAAAAAAGCCAGTACGGGATGTTTAAAATAAGAGTTTTTGATTTTGTATATTTTTTAATGGCTTTTATTATATCTACATAATATACCTTTTCAATGCCAGTAATATCGTATATACCTTCTTTTCTTGTTTGAATGCAGTCTATTATGATGTTGCAAAAATCTTTTACATAAAGGGGCTGTCTTATATACTTTCCGTCTCCTGGTATTGGAAATATAGGAACTCTTTTCATAAACCTTGAAAGCCATCCAAGATGTTTTCTATCAAACCATCCAAACATAAGGGTCGGTCTTAAGACAACATTTTTTATACCAGATTCTAATACCATTTTCTCTTGGTCTTTTTTGGTTTGTGTATAAAAATCATCGGCCACAGAGTTTACCACCGAAGAGCTTATATGTACTATATATTCTATGTTGTACTTCTTACAGGCTTTTAAAACATTTTCTGTAGATTTTATGGTATTTTTGTAAAATGGTTCATAGGTTTTTGCTCCTATCTGAGCTTGGAGCATCACTACCACATCTGCCCCTTCTATAGATCTTTCCCAATCTCCTTCTTCTGATAAATCCCCATAAACTGCCACCACATCTTTATGAAGGGATTTTAATATATCTAAATTCTTCTTATGTTTATCTATAACCACTATATTTGAATACCCTGCTTCTTTTAAAAATGCCACCAAATTTTGACCTACAAGCCCAGCGCCACCTGGAAGGACTAATTTTTTATCTAACATAAAGAAAAATTATATCAGTTTTGGGGCTCTATTATTACATTTATCGTCTGATATGGTATTTCTATGTTTTCTTCATCAAAGCGCTTTTTTATGGCTTTTATAAGCTCATGAATTATAAGGTATTGGTTTAGGAATTCTTTTGCTTTTACAACCAGGCTTAAATCTATGCCAGAACTACCAAAAGATCTGTATCTTACGACTGGCTCATAGCTTTTGTCTGCACCCTCTACTTTGTTTACAACCTCTTTTGCTATTTCTATAAGAAGTTTTTCTACTCTTTCAAGATTTTCTTTATAACCCACGGATAAAGAAAATACCACTGCCATGTTCTCATATGGAAGGTGATAGTTTGTAATGACAGAAGATGTGAGTTTTGAGTTTGGCACCACTATAACGTTTCCAGAAAGAGTCCTTACGTGTGTGGTACGCCAATATATATCTTCTACGTAACCCTCGTATACGTCAAACTTTATGTAATCTCCTACTCTTATATTTTTACTAACTAGTATATAAAACCCAGATAAGAAGTTTGATAGGGTATCTTGAAGAGCAAGACCTATTACTACGGTGCCAACTCCTAAGGTTGTAATAAGTGGGGTTATAGAAAGCCCTATACTTTGAAAAGCTATAAAAAGCCCAATAATGGAAACAAATGCCACTATTGAAGCTTTTAACATAGAAGAAGGCACTTCATTGGTTTTAGACTTTATATATAAGGCTATTATCTCTCCTATAATGTTTGAAAGTATATAAAAACCGATAAAAATAAGACCAAATAGTATAGTCCTATCCATTACATAATGAGCTTTTTTTGTGATGTAAAGATAATCAGAAGATACGTAAGCTCCTAAGAAAGCACCCCAAAGTCCTATCAAGAAGGCGTTTAATCTAACGTTATTGGTAGTTTTAAAGCTTTTAAAAATAGTATTTAGTAAAAATCCTATTAAAAGCCCAAAAACAAAGAATATAAAAGTATAAAAACCAAATATCGCCAGACCATACTCTTGTTTGTTTTTGAAAACATAACCAAAAAACTCAAGGTTTAAGGTTTTATCTATATTTATATGTTTCATACTAAAAATAAACCACCGTTGTGCCTTGACCACCTTCTTTTGGATAGGCGTCCCTATAAAACACAACGTATGAAGAAGATGACAGGTAATCCAAAACCGCTTTTTTAAGTACCCCAAGACCATGTATCACCTTTGCCATCTTAACCCCACTTGCAAAAGCACTATCTAAAAACTTATCAAGCTTGCTTATGGCTTCTTCTATGGAAAGGCCAGTTAGATTTATCTCAAGGATACCAGCTTTTTTGTTTTCAAACCTTTCTATGCTTATGTTGGTGGTATGGGTTTTTGGGGCTTTGGCGGTTTTAGAAAGATCTTTTAGTTTTATCCAAGCTTTTATATCCCCAAACATCACCTGCGCTTTGTTTTGTCTTATCTCCAAGACCCTTCCTTTGCCTCCCATAAACTCCACCCAATCTCCTACCTCTATGGGCTCTTGGGTTGTTTTTTCAAACTTTTTCAGCTCACCTTGTTTTTGTTTGACAAAATCCCTTAAACTAGCCTTTTCTTTCAAACCAGACAAAAACTCCTCCGATTGTTTTTTCAAAGACTCCAGATAATCCTCCGCTTCTTTTGTTGCGTCTTTCCAAGCGTTTTCTTTGGCTTTTTCCATTTGTTCTACCAATGATTCGTATTTTCTTTTTAAAAGCTCAAGTTCTTCTCTATGTTTTTCCAAAAGCTCCATCTTGTCTTGATACTCTTTTGAAAGCTGGTTTAGCTTGTCCATTAGCCCTTGGTATTCGAGCGTATTTTCCCCCAAAAGCTTTTGAGCTTCTTCTACAATATCTTTTGGTATACCAAACCTTTTGGCTATCTCTATCCCCATACTCTCTCCAATGGTGCCGTAAAGCACTTTGTAAAGAGGTCTTAATGTTTCCCTATCAAAGGTCAAAGTGGCTGGCTCGTAATAATCAGAGTTCACTGCCCAGAGTTTTATGGGTGTATGATGGGTGGAAACAACCACAAAAGACCCAAGTCTTTTTATATAATCAAGTATTGCTATGCCAAGGGCAGAACCTTCGATGGGATCTGTGCCAGACCCAAGCTCATCCATAAGAACCAGAGAGTTTTCAGTGGCGTTTTGGAGAACCTCCGATACATTTTTTATATGAGAAGAGAATGTAGATAGATTTTGAGAGATATCTTGTTCATCTCCTATATCCACGAAAAGGCTATCAAAGATTGGTATTTTGCTTTTATTGGAAGCCATTATGGGAATCCCGTGTAAAAACATAATATAACTAAGCCCCAAGGTTTTCAAAAACACCGTTTTACCACCGGTGTTTGGTCCAGTTAAAACAAGTCCTTTTTTATCCCTCAAGAGGATATCCACCGGCACAGGCTCTTTGGACAGTAAAACCATAATGGGGTTTTTGACATCTAAAAGCTCTACGTGCTCTCCTAAAGAGGGAAAAGAGCAGTTGTATTGGATGCCAAAGCTTGCTTTTGCCATCAAAACATCTATTTTTACAAGCATGTTAAAAGACTCTAAAAGCCTATTTACCCTTTCTCTTATCAAAGATGTGATGGATTTTAGAACGATATTTATCTCTTTTTCTTCTTCTACCCTTAAAGTGGCCAATTTGTTGTTTAGATCCACCACTACTTGAGGCTCTAAGTATGTGGTAAAACCAGAAGAAGATACCCCATGGACTATCCCCACTATCCTTTTTACGCTTTGGGTTTTTACAGGCACCACATATCTATTTTGACGTAGTGTTATAAGCTTTTCAGAAAATAGTATATCGCTATCTGGTCTTTGGAAAAGGGCTTCAAGTTTTTCGGTGATAGATTTTTCTACGCTTTTTATATCTTTTCTAATTTGAAATAAATCCTTTGAGGCTTCTGATTTTACAATACCAGAAGGGTCTATAGCCCTTTCTATCTCAGCCTCTAATGTTTGAAATGTGCCAAGTTCTTTTAAAAGCCTATTAAAACTATCGCATCTATCCAAATTATCCACAAGGAATTTTCTTAAGATTTTTACAATCTTTAAAACCTTGTAGATGTTTATTATCTCGTCGATGCCAAGAACGCTATCTTCTATCATAGCTTTTTTTAGGCTTTTAGAAATATCTTCAAAATTGTAAAGTACATTTTCTTTTTGTTTTAAAATCCTCATAAAACAATCAACGATTTTTTGCTCCAAAAAAAGCTCCTCTTTTGGGATAGGTTTTATATTTTCTATATACTCTAAACTTGCTACAGAATGGATCCTTATCTTAAGGTTTTCTTTTATCTTGTGAAACTCTAACTTCTTAAGCTCATATTCTCTCATATTTAATATAATAACATCAAAAGGCTATGTTCCAAAAAACAGAGTAAATCGCAGTATTTACCTATATTATAGCAAGCTGTTTTAAAGCTATAAAGCCCAATTTTATAAAGCAGTTTAAAATTATTTAATAAGCTTAGCTTCAGTGTTTAGAAATCCTGGTGGTCCAAAGGTTTTATACTCAATTTTTGTGTTGGGACAATCGTATTGCCATATAGCCATCCTTAGAGGCTCTCTAAAGAGAAGCTTCTTGGTGCAGTTTTCTGGATTTTGTATAAAGTAAGATGCAGGAGCTAACTCTCTTGATGATCTCGCCACTACTTCTTTCACTATACCATTTTCATCGGTCTTTATATAGTAAGTGAAGCGCTTTCCTTTCACTACTTTAAAAGCTTGATTGTTTACAACCTTTTGTTGTATTACGCCGTTGTTAACATTGTTTATAGGTTGACCTAAAAATATATTCATAATGCCTCCTCTTTAAGGATTTATACTTATACCCTTCACAAAACCTTGGTTTGAACCACTATTAGCAAGTACCCAAGTAAATGTATGTCTTAGCATCTCAGGTAATCCAAAGTCTTCATCTCCAAACACTCCAGATCCATAATCAATCGTATTGCCTTCCATAAGAGTAAAATTAGTATAAGCCTCACAAAAGCTTAAAATAGGCTCTGTTGTAAAACTAGTGCCGTAGTTTTGCAAACTATAGGATATAACAAAACCACCGTTTACCGTGCCATATGGCCATCCATAGTTAGTGCAGGTATTTTCATCTTGGCTTTTAGAAAAGTTTTGTATTTCTGTCTGAAGTACGTTTGTGCTCAAATTATTAAATTCTGAGCCAGTATCAAAAAAAACAGTATTGCTAAAAGATGTGCTACTAGAGGGGAAGACTCCAGCGGTATCTGGAAAGCCTCCAGAATAAGGTATAAGAGTGTTGCTATTGCCATTGTAAACACCAAAACTTATCTGCCCTATTGGTGTAGTGCTTGGTACATTAGCATAATAGCCATTTGATAGAGGATAAAAACTTAAAGTGTAAGAGTTTATACCGTATTTTTGCTCAAGATAACTAGGATAAGAAAAACCAACAAAATAAGAACCAGAAGAATAATTATATCCGATATCCATAATATTAAGCGAAGAGTCCAATCCAAAATCTCCTTGGCGTTCTCCGGAAGCAGGAAAAGCGTCGGTCGATGTAATAACGCCTATTGGCATCACTACACAAGTATTTGTTATATTTGGATTTAGACACACAGTAGCGCTTGCCATTATTCCAGTGTCAGAAGAACCGTCGCCAAAAGTTTGTGAGAATGAATAGCTGCTATATAGATCGGAGCTTGGAATATTTACGGCAGAATTATTAACTATAAGACCAGAAGCTCCTGTGTCGGCCAATAGAGTTACAGGCTGCCCATCTATGTATATAACTACAATCGGCTCGTTAAAATAATCAGTCCCTTGATATATATTTGTAGAAATTGTGCTTGGACTAGAGCTATTGTTGCCTTGGACAACTTTTACAGGGGAGCGCTTTAGTCCAAAGACAAAATGAGAATATGCATCTGCACCCACATTTGAAGTACTTACATCTGTCCCAGATATGTTTATAGCCAGATCTACACCTGATTGCCAAGCAGATGGGGCAACTCCTGGACAGTAAGATGGCAATTGAGATAGGTCTATGTAATATTGGCCTGTGGATGTTTGATTTAAGAGCGAGTTAAAACCAGATGGTGGTGAAGAGCAAGATATCCCACTGTTTACTATACTTATACTTGTTATAGTGGCATCTTGAGGCATACTTAACATAACGTAAGAACTATGTATGGCGTTGTTATCTGGCACCAAAGCAGCAGGTACCACAAGCTGCACATTACCAGGTTGAGAACCACCATTTATAAAATAAGAAGGTAATCTTTTTAAACCAACGCCGTTTATGAGGGCATAGCCATCTTTGTTTACATTTGAAGTACTCACATCTGTCCCAGATATGTTTATGGCCAGGTTTACACCAGATTGCCAAGCAGATGGGGCAACTCCTGGACAATAGTATGGCAATTGAGATAGGTCTATGTAATATTGGCCTGGAGCTCCTGTGTTTAAGAGTGAGTTAAAACCAGACGGTGGCGAAGAGCAAGATATCCCACTGTTTACTATACTTATACTTGTTATAGTGGCATCTTGAGGCATGCTTAACATCAAATAGGCTGCACCTATGGCATTGCCTGGATATGGAACCAAAGCAGCAGGTACATCTAACGTTAGAGCATCACTTGCATACGGTAAACCAACCAAAGAAGAAGCCGTTAATAAAGCACCCAATAAGGCTTTGCTAGTCATTTTTTTCATAATTTCTTCCTCCTACGCAATATTATAAATTAAATTTTAAAAATGTCAATATTGTGATTATTTATTATTCTCTTTGCTCTGTGCTTAGCATATAGCCTCTTCCTCTTATGGTGAGGATGAGTTTTGGGGGTTTGTCGTCTAACTTGTTGCGAATGTTTTTTACATAGACATCTACGATGTTTGAATCGTAATCGGAGGCGATGCCCCATACTTTGTTTAAAAGCACTTCTCTTCTCATGATCTTGTTTGGATTTTGGGCAAGTACTTTTAGAAGTTCAAACTCTTTCGGGGTTAAAATCACAGGTTTATCTTTGTAAATCACTTTAAAATCCACAAGGTCCATAAAAAGATCACCAACGGAGATATTCTCATCTTTTACTTTGTTATAACGCCTTAAAACCGCTTTTACCCTTGTTATGAGCTCTTTAAAAGAAAAAGGCTTTGTGATGTAATCGTCTGCTCCTGCTTCAAGGCCCTCTATCTTATCCTCTAATTGTGATTTTGCTGTTAGCATGATAATGGGGGTATCCACTTGCATCCTTATTTGCTTGCATACTTTTATGCCGTCCATCTTCGGTATCACAACGTCCAATATGATAATATCGTAATTGTTTGTTCTTGCTTTCTGAAAAGCCTGAAAACCATCTTTGGCAACATCCACCTGATAGCCCTCGTGGACAAATCCCTTTTCTAAGGTTTCTAACAAAAGCTCATCATCTTCTACTATAAGAGCTTTATAGCTCATAAGCCTATATGTGGCTCTAAGCTAAACCAACTATCGCACACACATTTGGGGCTGTATTGATTGAATGTAGCAGCGCAATCTTTACATTTCCAAAGTTTTAGGTTTTTAAGAACAATGTTGTAAGCATCTAATTTGGCCTGATCTTGATGGGCTTTTAAAAGAAAATCCACCACCTCGTTGTTGGTAGTACCATCTGCCAAAAGTTTTATCTTATTGGGAGCCCCTATGTAGATGTAAAATATACCAAGCACCTCAGGGGATACGCCTTTTTCTATATCTGCTGCCATCAGGTAAACAGCCGTTTGAGGCATAGAGCACCCCACCAAAAGAAGCTTGTCTTTGAGGTTTAACTGCAACATGTTATCGAGGACTTTTGAGGCATCTTTTGTTTTATCTTGTGCTAAAAGCTCAGATACATACAAAAACCCCGTTAGCTCATTCTTGGTATCATCAAAAGCATCTTCCAATTCGTCCAATCGTTTTGTTTTATCTTCCAAATCAACATTTTTTAGGCTTTTGATGGTGTTTGATATATCTTTTTGATAGGGTTTTTCTTTGCGGGGTATGTTTTTTAAAATCTGCTCTTGGGTGTTGAGAGCCCCCTGATAGTCTTTTTTGTCAAAGAGTATGTTTCTTTTTAACTGGAGGCTTTGGATAGATTCTATGTCTAAAAGATTTATGGCTTCTTGAGGATTTTCGTATCTTAAAGATCTTGCTTTTTCAAATTTGCTATATATATCATCTTCGTATGTGGGTGTGTATTTTAATATGTTTGCAAATACAAAATAAAGGGGTTTTACACTTTTAATATTTTCTAAGTTTGTTTTGGGCTTTTGGTATTTTAGAAAAAATACATCCAAAGAAGCATCAAAAATAGAGGATAGTTTTGAACTTAAAGCTCTTTCTCGCCAAGTGAATACAAGGGTTGGTATTATAAAACCCACAAAACCAAAGATAAAAAGCAATACAAAAAGAGGCACTTGGAAGGTGTATACAAAAAGGTTGATCTTTACTTCTTCCATATGCTGTGATACAAAAAGTACCAGCAAGATGACTAAAAGTCCTATAAAAAGTATCTTTAAAATGTTTAAAAGCCTCATACTTCTACCCTCTCTGCATTTGACCAAAGCCAATCAAGGTTGTAATACTCTCTTGCTTCTTTTGTCTGGATATGTATTATCGTATCAAGCAAATCAATCAATATCCACTGAGCGCTGTCGTTCAAACCTTCTATATGATCTATGGCGATACCTTTGTTTTTTAACTCTTTTTCCAAATGCTCAGCCAAAGCCTTGGCATGCACGCTTGAGTTTGCAGTGGCTATCACAAAATAGTCTGCTATGTTTGTATGCTTTCTCACATCCAATATGGATATATCCTCAGCTTTTTTGTCTTCTAAAAGCGTTTTTATAAGCTTTAGTTTATCCATTCGCTTCTTTTATGAGCTTTTCCAATTTTGTCGTATAAGGGGTTTGCCCAAAGAGTTTTTTGTATTTTTCAAAATAATCCAGACCCTCTTTTCTTGATTTTTGTGCCAAGTCTTGCCATCTTTTTATCTGAAGATGCCAAAACTTTATACGTTTTTCTATAAATGGTTTGTCTTGGGCTTTTGCATGACGGAGCTTATTCTCATCGTGTTTTAGCATGTCTTGATACTTGTCTTCATAACGCTTTGCTTGTTTTGGCACCAATAAAAGATTTTTTATCAGTCTATAGTAGGTCTTTGTTTTTGATACATACTGTGCGTCGTTTATCAGCATATCTTTGTATCTCATCGCAGCTGGATAGTAAAAACCGTAATCTTCATAAAATTTGGCTATAAGCTCATCGTGTTTTGCTATTTTTTGTCTTGCTTTGTCTATGAGTGTTCTTACATTAGCATCGTAGGGATTGTTTGGGTATTTGCTCAAAAACTCTTTGGCAAGGTCTATAGCTTTGTAAGTGTAGGTTTGGTCTCTGTAGGCATCTGGGGCTATACTATAATAGCTTTTTATAAGCATATATGTAGCTTTTGTTTGGGTATTTGCTCAAAAACTCTTTGGCAAGGTCTATAGCTTTGTAAGTGTAGGTTTGGTCTCTGTAGGCATCTGGGGCTATACTATAATAGCTTTTTATAAGCATATATGTAGCTTGTGGAGCTTCTGGAGAGTTTGGATAATAGTATAGAAAGCTTTCTAAGTATATAATAGCGTTTGTATAATCTTGATCAAGATAATAGCTTTTGGCAAGCATAAACCTCGCTCTTTCTATTTGCTCTGGTGTAAGGTTTTCAAGGTATTTTAAAGCTCTTTTTAGGTTTTCTTCCGCAGAAGAGTAATTTCCGTTTGTAAAAGCTTCTGAGCCTTTGGTGTATCCTTTTATAGCCCTTTGTTCCCTTTCTTTTTGAGTTACTTTTGCACAAGAGCTTATCATCAAAGAAGCTCCTAAAAGCACCATACAAAGGACAAAGATCTTAAAATGTTTTTTCATACCTAATATTATACCACTCCAAAGCATTTTTAGAAATCTAAAAGCTTTTTATTTTTAACATATGAAGATATAACCCTCAATACCTCTTCAAAGTTTCTTATTTTTTCAATGGCAAGAATGATTTCATCTTTTACAAGGGATATATTATCTGGATACTCGTGGGTGAGCTTGTTTCTTAATGTTCTTATTTGTATCCACTCATCGGCTTTTGGTATAATGCCCAATTTTTCAAGCTTGTCTAAGATGTCTAAAAAGCTTAAACTATCGTAATCTTCTCCCAAAGATTTTAAAAGATTTTTAAAAAGTTTTTGTCCCATATAATCTTGTAGTTTTACAAACCTATAGACAAAGGCATCTATTGTTTTTATAGACTCAAAATCTTCTAAACTTTCAAGCATGTTGTTTTGTAAAATGTCAACAGACAATATTTTTAGTCTTTCTAAATGTAAATGAGATACCTTTAAATTTTCTTCTAAAATCTTCATATCAAAATGCCAGTTCTTTTGGCCTCTTCAAAGATAGGTTTATCATCTGTGTTTTTGGCTTTTATCAAAACATCAACGCTCCTTTCTATACCTTTTAACTCAAGCTTTGCCAAAAAATCAATCTCTTGATTGAGAAAAACATCCTTTTGGGTTTCTATAAATATATCTATATCACCGCCCTTTTTTGTTAAATCTGTCCTGCTTCCAAATATATAAACCTTCGCATCTCCCCCAAACACCTCACTTGCCACTTTTTTTATAATCTCTATCTCTTCATCCGATAGCCTTATCCGTTTATCCATATATTTAGATAGCTCATTTGCTTTATTTACTCTACTTCTTCATTCTCAAAGAATAATCCGATAGCCTCATTATAAAGATAGTATAACTTAAAAACTTTTCAAAGTATACACCAAAAAACATTAAAAAATCTACAAAAGCACATCTTAAAAAAATGATGGAGTATATCAAAAGCTTTCTTCTAAGCAAGGGGTGAACTGAAGGCAATTGTAGCTTGCGCCTTTTACGTAGGCTTTTTTGTCTTTTACGGATACTCTGTTTTGTTCTATCCAGCGTATCACTTGAGGAAGAAGCTTGTGCTCTAAGTTTAGGATTTTTTGCTCTAAAGTGTTTTCTGTGTCTGATGGGTCTATGGGGCTGATGGTTTGGGCGATGATGCAACCAGCGTCTATGTCTTCTGTGACAAAATGCACTGTGGCTCCTGTATATTTCACACCAGATTCTATGACCCTTTTGTGTACGTTTATACCTTTAAAAGCTGGCAACAAAGAAGGGTGTATGTTTATTATTTTCTGTGGATAAGCTTTTATAAAATCTCCCGATAGTATAGCCATAAACCCCGCTAAGACTATAAAATCTACATTTTTTTCTTTTAAAAGCCTCAAAACGTTTTCTTCAAACAAGCGCTTTGGCTTTTGGTCAAAAGAAAATACCTCTGTGTTGTAATCTTTTGCTATATCTATAGCTTTTGCTTGTTTGTTGTTTGATATCACGATAAAATCCGACGTTAAAAACCCTTGTTTTTTGGCTTTTAGTATAGCCTCCAAATTTGATCCTCTTCCAGATACAAAAATAGCTATGTTCATGGTTTTATAGCTCTTATAAAAGCCTCAAGCTTTTTGGGATCTTTTTTACCTGGTTTTTCTTCTACCCCAGAAGCCACATCCACACCATAGGGTTTTATATGTTTTAAAAGTTCTTTTATGTTGGTATCGTTTAGGCCTCCAGATACGAAAAAATCCCTATTTAGGTTTTTTAAGATGTCCCAATTGAAGGTTTTTCCAGCTCCTCCATATTGATCTGAAAGCGTATCAAAAAGAATGACGCTTTTATCCCAGCAGTTATCTATATCTGGAAGCTCATTGCTCACCCTAATCACCTTTATAAGTCTATCAGATATGTTGTAATTGCAATCCTCATCTCCATGAAGCTGGACAAAATCAAAATAATTAAGAAGTTCTTTTACTCTATCCAAAGGCTCTTTTACTACCACTCCTACGATGGGTATTTTTATATGATTTTTTATTTTTAAAGCCTCTTCGGGAGTTATGTATCTTTTGCTTTTAGGATACAAGATAAACCCTAACAAATCAGCTCCAAACTCTTGGGCCAACATGGCGTCTTCTAAGTTTGTGATACCGCATATTTTTATCTTTGTCATTGTTTTTCTTCCTTTATAGACAACAAAATAAGTCCAAATATAGATAGGCTAACGGCGCTGTCGGCTACGTTAAAAGCAGGCCAGTAGTGATTTTCTATATGAAAATACAAAAAATCCGTCACCTTACCATAAAAAAGCCTTTCAAAAAGATTTCCAAAAGCTCCGCCCGAGAGCATGCCCATTAGTATGCTAATTTTTGTATCTTTGCTTTTAAAAGCGTAAAAACCACTTATAAATATCGCCAAAATAGGTAAAAGTTCCAAAAAAATGACCCTCAGGCCACCACCGATACCAGACAACATGCCAAAAGCTATACCTTTGTTGTATATGAGCACTATTTTAAGTATAGGAAGTACATCTATACTCTGGTTTGGCTCTAAGATGTTTCTTATCCACATCTTTGTGATCTGGTCTAAGATAAAAACCGATAGAAATGTGAAAATGTATATTAGAACATATCTTTTAGTGTGTTTTTCCATATATCTTTGGCTAATGTAAGATCGCATCTTAGAAGTTCCCTTCCGTTGTAATCTATACTAAAATCTTGTTTTTGTACAACGCTTCCAAGCAACATCCAATCTAAGGGCGTTTTTTCTACAAGTTCTTTAAGCTGCTCTTCCAAAGTCTCTTCTACGCTTACCACTGCTCTAGTTGGATTCTCAGAGAACAAGAACAAAATGGGGTCTTCGTCCACGTATAGGCTTATCTGAGCTCCTAAATTGCTATCTACGAGGCTTTCAAAGAGGTTTGCCACAAGTCCACCCATCGATACATCGTGAACAGACAATACAACATCTTCTTTTATAAGGTTTATGATTAGGTCTGCTAAGATCTTTTCTTTTTGGATATCCACTTTTGTAAGAGCTCCTTTTACAGTTCCTGTCAAGATCTTTTGAACCAAAGAGCCATTTAGTGTATAAGTTTGATTTAGGTTTCCTATAAGGAAGATACTTGAGGGTTTTTTAAACCTATGGTCCATATGTTTATGCACATCTTCTAAAAGCCCTACACCCACTACAACAGGTGTTGGCATTATGTTTGTGATGGTGTTGTCTTCTACAGTTTCGTTGTAAAGGGATACGTTGCCACTTATAACTGGAATCTCAAACTCCCTCATGGCATCCGCCATACCGCTTACACACAGATCCATCTTTATAGCTACGTCTTCTCTTCTTGGGTTTCCAAAGTTTAGACAATCGCTAAAAGCCAAAGTTTTAGCTCCCACACAAGATAGGTTTCTAACGCACTCTGCTATAGTCCATCTTGCCCCTTCGTAGGGATCTGATTCCATATAATAAGGGTTTCCATCGGCTTTTATAGCTATACCCTGATCGGATTTTACCTCTGGTCTTAATGGCCATTTTATCCTTAAAACAGCGCCGTCCGATGAGGGACCAACCACAGTGTTTGTCCCCACTTCAAAATCATACTGGGTATATATATGCTCTTTGGAAGCTATGTTTGGGTTTGATAGGATTTTCATAAAAAGATCTTTTAGACTTATATCGCTTGGCAAAAACTGCTCTTTTGATGGTTCAAAGGTTTTCTGAGTCCCGATATAACAGCTGGGTACACCCTCTGCTACTATCTTGTAATCCAATGAAGCTACCTTTTCTCCTCTAAAATGTACATCTACCTTATCGGAATCAATGGTCTGTCCAAGTACACACCAAGAAAGATGAAACTTTTGGGATATGTTTATAAGCTCTTGAAGTTTGTCTTTTTCTATCACCAAGAGCATCCTCTCTTGGCTTTCTGAAAGAAGTATCTCGTAGGCGTTCATATCTTGCTCTCTTAGAGGTACTTCGTCTAAGTTTATATCAACTCCTAAACTTGATTTGTAAGCCACTTCAAAGCAAGCCCCCGCTATACCACCAGCTCCTAAATCTTGTATACCTACAGCAAGTTTGTTTTCTGCCACATACATGATAACCTCAAGGAGCTTTTTGCCGTAAAAAGGGTCTCCTATCTGAACGTTTGAGCGTTTTTTAAGGGCTTTTTCGTCAAATTGAGCACTTGCCATAGTAGCTCCATGTATGCCGTCCCTTCCGGTGGAAGAACCCACTAAGAAAAGAAGCTGCCCTTCTTTTGTGGCCTTTGCTCTATAGAGCCTTCCTTTTGGCATTATGCCTATACAAAATGCGTTCACCAGAGGATTTTTATCGTAAGTGCTATCAAAATAAGTTTCACCACCCACCGTTGGTATGCCTATGCAGTTTCCATAATAGCCTATACCCTTTACCACCCCTTTTGTGATACGTTTGCTTTTTTGTATGTCTCCAAACCTTAAAGAATCAAGGAGTGCTATGGGTCTTGCCCCCATTGACATGATATCTCTTATGATACCGCCTACACCTGTGGCAGCTCCATTTACTGGGTCTATGAAAGATGGGTGATTGTGACTTTCTATCTTAAAAGCCACCCAGACATCTTCTATCTCTATCACCCCTGCGTTTTCACCAGGACCTTGGATCACGTAAGGAGCCTCGGTGGGAAAGCGCTTTAGGAGTGGTTTTGAGCTTTTATAAGAACAATGTTCAGACCATAAAACCCCAAATATACCGAGCTCTATATCGTTTGGCTCCCTACCTATCAAAGACTTTATAGTCTCGTACTCCTGCTGTGTAAGCCCGTGTAAATTATCCATTGCAATTATTTTATCATACTAAAGTAGGTTTGATAATAAATATGTTATACCTATAAAAGCCAAAGACAAAAGTGTAAATTTAATAGTGCTTATAAAAAATAAACTCAGTATCGTATAACCTGAGATAACCGGCTTTCTGATATGCATAGCATCGTATTTATGAGAGATATATACAATAGCCCATATTGTGGCAAAGTAGATAAGTGTATCTATCAAGATTGCGTACATTAAATCCGATAAACCTGCACGAAAAGGCAAAGACCCCAGCAACTGACCTAACGACAGGAGATTACTTTGAGGATTCATCGCTTTTGTCGTTTTCTGGCTTTTTAAACCACAATGTTTTTGGTAAGATGATAATCTTTTCGTTTGGACGCTGAAGTTGCATGTACTCAGATGCATATTTTTTCATAAAAAAGTTAGGGTTTTCGTCAAGTTGCTGTTTTTCAACATAAAGATACTTATGCTTATCTTCTTCTTTTTTCAAAAGATCTTCAATGGGGCCGTTGGATTTCTCAAGGGCTATAAGCGAGAATACGTTGGATGAGCTTATAAACAAATTCCATATCGTATAAAATATAGCCAGCGAGAAAAACCCAAGCGTTATAAAGTTAGTGTAAAAACGGCCAAAATTCTTCTTTTGACGCATACTGAGCTCCATAGCCAAGGTATTCTTCTATCCTCAATAGCTCGTTGTATTTGGCTATCCTTTCAGATCTTGATAAAGAACCTGTTTTTATCTGTCCTGCGTTTGTACCTACAGCCAAATGAGCTATAAATGTATCTTCTGTTTCCCCGGATCTGTGAGATATAACGGTGTTATAGCCGTATTGTTTTGCCATAGCTATGGTTTCTAAGGTTTCTGTGAGAGTGCCTATTTGGTTTAGCTTTATAAGTATTGCGTTTGCTATGCCTTTTTCTATACCATCTGCAAAGATTTTTGGATTTGTGGCAAACACATCATCTCCTACAATCTGTACCCTATCTCCTAAACTTTCTGTAATCATCTGCCATCCTTCGTAATCATCTTCTGACGCCGGGTCTTCTAAAGATATTATCGGATAGTTTTCTAAAAGCTTTATACAAAAATTAAGAAGTCCTTCTTTATCATACTGCTTACCGTCTATGTTGTATATACCGTCTTTGTAAAACTCGGATGCTGCAAAATCAAGACCTATGGCGATGTCTTCTCCGGGTGTATATCCTGCTTTTTCTATGGCTTTTAGTATAAACTCTATAGCTTTTTCTGTGGATTCTAAGTTTGGTGCAAAACCACCCTCGTCTCCTACGCAAGTGGCCTGGCCGTTTTCTTTTAGCAAGCTCTTAAGCACATGAAACGTCTCTGAAGCCATCCTGAGAGCATCGGAAAACGTATCAGCCCCGTAAGGTATCATCATAAACTCTTGTATGCTAAGAGGGTTATCCGCATGCACTCCGCCGTTTATTATATTCATAAGAGGCACAGGCAACTTTTTTGCAAACACGCCTCCTAAATATGCAAAAAGTGGTATTCTAAGCTCGTTGGCCATAGCTCTTGCCACTGCCATACTCACAGATAGTATTGCGTTAGCTCCTAAGTTTGATTTGTTGTCTGTGCCATCAAGTTCTATAAGTGTTAGGTCAAGCTCTGTTTGATTGGAAGCATCAAGACCTATTACGGCTTTTGCTATTTCTTTGTTTACGTTGTCCACGGCTTTTAAAACACCCTTGCCAAGGTATCTCTCGTCGTTGTCTCTTAGCTCTAAAGCCTCTTTTGAGCTGGTGGAAGCACCACTTGGAACTATAGCTACACCCATAGCTCCCGATTCTAACAACACTTCTGTTTCTACCGTTGGATTGCCCCTTGAATCAAGCACTTCTCTTGCTTTTATGTCTGCTATTTTACTCATAACTCCTCCTTTTGATGAAATAGGCACGAGGGGGATCGAACCCCTGACCTCAGGCGTGTCGAGCCTGCGCTCTCCCAACTGAGCTACGCGCCTTATTTTCTATTATAGCATACTATGCTACTGGTATCACCGCCCCAAAACGGCGCTTTCTTTTGGAAAAGTCTTCTACGGTAAGTTCCAAATCTTTTGGTGTGAAATCTGGCCAGTATTTTTCACAGAAAAAAATCTCAGCGTAAGCCAAATCCCACAATAAGAAGTTTGATATTCTCTTTTCGTTGCCAGTTCTTATAAGAAGGTCTACTTCTGGTAAAAACTCAGTATCTAAGGCTTTTTTTATGTCATCTTGGGTTACAAATTCCTTTTTTTCTTCTAAAAGCTTATTAAAAGCCCTTGTTATATCGTCAAGTCCTCCATAGTCTATGGCGATGGTGAGTGTAATGCCGTTGTTTTGGGAGGTTTTTTCTTCCATATAAGCCATATAAGATATTAGATCTTTGTCTATCCTTTCTTTTCTTCCTATAAACCTCATCCTTATAGAATTTTTCATGATGCTTTCTTCTTTTCTTATAAGGTATTCTTTAAAAAGCCTAAAAAGCACATCTATTTCTTCTTTTGGTCTTTTCCAGTTTTCCGTGGAAAAAGCAAAAAGGGTAATATATCTAACCCCTAGTTCTTTGGCCCTTAGCGTGATTGGCTCTACTACCTCCGCCCCTGCGTAGTGCCCATAAAATCTACTTTTACCTTTTTCTTGGGCCCACCTTCCGTTACCATCCATTATTATAGCTATGTGTTTTGGCACATTTAAGTCCATTAAATTAGTATAAACTAAATAAGTGAAATCAAGATGAAATTATATGTTGTAGTTTTCGTCGTCTTCTTCATCGTCTTCTATGCTTGCTAAGTTAAGATCCAGACGTTCAGCTGGTATTATGGTGGTTATAGAGTGCTTATATACGAGGGTTTGCTGTTTGCCGTCTTCTATAAGTATCGTGTAAAGGTCAAAAGACCTCACTTTTCCTTGCAGTCTTACACCGTTCAAAAGATATATAGAAACCTTTACCTTAGATTTCCTCAATTGGTTTAACATAGCATCTTGTAATTTTGCTGCATTCTTGCTACCCATATTTTACCTCTCAAAGTTAATATATTATTATTATATCAAAATTTAATTTATAAGTGTATGAGTTATATATCCTGAAAAACTGTAATAGATTTTACTTTTCTTTATCATGGCCTCTAAGGTATTTCGGGAGATGATACCTTTTAAAATTTCTTTATAATCTACCTCGGGAGGTGAGGTTATGACAAGGTGAACTGATTCATCCGGAATCTCTTTCATCCATCTTGAGTCACCGATAATTATTTTGTGCCAGGTTTTCATATTTTCACCCTAATATTTTACCATACTTTAAGGCTAACACACAAACATAACATTAGCATATGGCAATTTTTTGATTTATAATAATTAATATGATAGATGATGTCTTGAAAGATGCGGAAGATAGTATGAAAAAGAGTGTAAGCCATTTTAAGGGTGAGCTGGCAGGTTTTAGGACCGGTAGAGCCTCTACGTCGCTGGTGGAAGATATAAAAATAGAGTACTATGGCTCGAGAGTGCCCATCAAGCAAGTGGGCAACGTCAATGTGCCAGAGCCAAACCAGATACTCATTCAAGTGTGGGACCAAAACGCCATATCCCCTGTAGAAAAAGCTATTATGGAACAACTGTCTTTAAACCCAGCAAGACAAGGAAACACGCTTCGCATCACGCTTCCGCCCCTTACTCAAGAAAGACGTAAAGAACTTGTTAAGCTTTTACACAAAACCACCGAAGAGGCGAAAGTATCTATAAGAAACATAAGAAGAGATGCCAAAGAGATGATAGAGTCTTTGGAGGGCATATCTGAAGACGATATAAAAAGAGCCCTTGATAAGCTTCAAAAGATCACAGACCGCTACATAGATGAGATATCAAACCTCTCTTCTTCAAAGGAAAAAGAGATTACGGAGTTAAGATGAATTTATCAGAAGTCTTTGGGCTTTTAAAACAAAAGAAAAAAATAGCGCTTTTATCGTATTTGGTAGCAGGCTATCCAGATTTAGACACCTCTTACAAGGCTTTTGATGTACTCTTAGAACAAGGCTCTGATATGATAGAGATAGGTTATCCTTTTTCAGATCCGGTGGCAGATGGACCCACTATCCAGGAAGCCCATACGGTAGCCCTTCAAAACGGCATCACCCATAAAGATATATTTGATCTTTCTAAAAGCCTAAAACAAAAATATAAAGATAAACCCTTTTTGCTTATGACATACTTTAACCCTATATATAAGATGGGTCTTGATAAATTTTTTAAAGAGGCAAAAGAGTCTGGTATAGATGGATTTATAATACCAGATTTACCAACAGAAGAAGCTCAAGGTGTAAAAGAATCCATTGAAAGCATGGGCCTTAGCCTTGTGATGCTTTTGGCTCCTACATCTTTTAAAAACAATCGTGTGAAAAGTGTTTGTGAGATGTCATCAGATTTTGTTTATATGGTATCTATTACGGGTATTACCGGTGCAAGGGACAAACTACCCATAGAAAGTATAAAAGAATATACCACCAACTATAGAAAACATTGTCATAAACCTATAGTTCTTGGTTTTGGTATATCAAGCAAGGAGCATATAGATACTTTAAAGCAATATGTGGATGGTGTGGTGGTGGGTAGTCATTTTGTTAAAAGCCTAAAAAAAGAAGGCTTAGAAGGTCTAAAAAAAGAGGTCAAAAAGCTTTCTGAAGCCACATATCTATGAAAGTCCT
>Ga0078972_1004339_pt1 | contig 39254 bp, 38 predicted proteins | sample YelNatPaOPGAMG01_FD_67568 | JGI IMG/M metagenome (GOLD analysis project Ga0078972, IMG submission 67568) | Hot spring thermophilic microbial communities from Obsidian Pool, Yellowstone National Park, USA - OP-RAMG-01 (SPADES assembly) (version 2) | ecosystem: Environmental > Aquatic > Thermal...
CTATAACTACATTTATAGCTTCCTCGGGAAGTCCTGCTTCTATTAAGACTTTTGCTAACTTGATATCTGTTAAAGGAGTTATTGTGGAAGGTTTAAATACGATTGAGTTTCCCCCTGCTATGGCGGGAGCGATTTTGTGGGAAGCAAGAACTAAAGGAACATTAAAAGGAGTTATTGCAGCTATAATACCTACAGGAACTCTTATAAAATAGCCTACTCTTTTTTCTCCATTTGGAACACCCTCAAAAGGAAGAGTTTCTCCGTGAATCCTCTTGGCTTCTTCACTGGCTAATCTAAAAATTTCAATTGCTCTTCTTACTTCAATTCTTGCTTCTTTTATTGTCTTTCCTACTTCTTTGACTAAAGTAAGCACAAAATCTTCTTTATTTTTCTCTATTATTTCTGCAGTTCTTCTAAGAATTTCAGATCTTTCAAATAAACTCATTTCACCCATAATTTTTTTGCCCTTTTCAGCTTTTTCTATAGCTCTTTCTACATCTTCAAGGGTTGATTCAGGAATGGTTTCTATAATAGTTCCATCATAAGGATTATAAATATTTATCATTTTTAGCATCTTTTGCACCCCTTTTTATTTCCATTTTTGTAAAAAAATTTTATCAGTATAAATTTAAAATGTCAAGTTGAAAATTTTAAATTTAAAATGTATAATTTGAAGTAAATTAAAATATAGAATAAAAACATAAAAAAGAGGGAGAAGGATGAAAAAATTGGAACCTATTGAAGATTCCCTTATTTCTGTAAAAGTCTATGAAAGTATTAGGGAAGCAATAATTTCTGGTCAGTTCCCATCAGGTACAAAACTAACCGTAGATATGTTAAGCGAAGAACTAAAAGTAAGCAGAACCCCTGTTAAAGAAGCTTTAGTGAGATTAGAAAGAGAAGGTTTAGTAGAAAATATTCCCAGAAGGGGAATGTTTGTGGCAAGGATTGATATCGAAGATGCTATTGAGATCTACGAGTTAAGAGAGGTTTTAGAAGGATTTGCAGTGAGGAAACTTTGTGAAAATTTAGATGAGGAAACTCTTAAAGAATTAAAAGAACTTTTAGAAGAAGGAGAAAAATTTATAGCTCAAGGTAAGCTGAAAAAATATTCTGATGTTGATGAAAAGTTCCACAAAACTATTTGGGACAAAAGCAAAAATAAGAGACTTTTTAAATTTCTTGAGAATATTAGAAGCCAAATAAGACTTCTTATGGCAAGTTCTGTGAATATTCCAGGAAGAGCAGAAGAGTCTCTTAAAGAACACAAAAACATACTTAAAGCATTAGAAGAAAGAAATCCTAATCTTGCAGAAGAGTATATGAAACTTCATATAAGAAATACAAAGAACGTAGCTTTGAAAACCTATCTTGAAAAATCAGAAACAAAGGGGGTTAAACAGATATGAATCCTAAGTTTTTAGTTCATCATGAAAATGATAATGTGGGAGTTGCAGTGGCAGATATAAAAAAGGGAGAAAAAGTGAAAGGATATTACTTAGATGAAGGAAGATGCATAGAATTGGAAGCTTTGGATGACATTCCATTAGGACATAAGATTGCACTTCAAGATTTTTCAGAGAAGGATTTAATTATTAAATATGGAGAAGTGATAGGTGAAGCAGTAAAGGAGATTAAAAAAGGTGAGCATGTACATGTTCATAATATTAAAAGCAGGAGGTGGTAAAAAAGTGAATAAAGTTACTTTTAAAGGTTATATTAGACCTAACGGAAAAGTAGGAGTTAGAAATTATGTAGCAGTGATATCAGTAGATGATATATCAAATACAGCTGTAGAAGGAGTTTGTAAATTAATTTATGGCACTCTTCCTATTACTCATCCTTATGGGAGACTTCAATTTGGAAAAGATTTAGATCTATTTTTTCGTACTCTGATAGGCACAGGATCAAATCCTAATATTGCTTCTGCTATAGTTATCGGTATAGAGGAAAAATGGACTACGAAGATTGCAGAAGGAATAGCAAAAACAAAAAAACCTGTTGAGGCTTTTTACATTGAAGGTTCTGGGGATCTTAAGACTATAGAAAAAGCGTCTCGTATTGCACAAAAATTAGTTCAAGATGCTTCAGGGATGGAAAGGGAAGAAGTAGAAATTTCAGAACTTGTTATGAGTATAAAATGTGGTGAATCGGATACTACTTCAGGACTTGTTGCAAATCCTACTGTAGGAAAAGTAGTTGAAAAACTTCTTTCTTATGGAGGAACAGTTCTCTTTGGAGAAACATCAGAATTAACAGGAGGAGAACATATTGTGGCAGATAGAATAAAAAATGAAAAAGAAAAGAATAAATTTTTTGAAATATTTAACGAATACCAAGAGTTTATAAAAAAAGAAGGTAAAGACCTTTTAGGTTCTCAGCCTACAGAAGGAAATATAAAGGGAGGGTTAAGTACAATTGAGGAAAAAGCATTGGGTAATATTCAAAAGATTGGTAAAGCTAAAATAGATGGAGTTCTTGAAATGGCAGAGACTCCTCCTGGAAAAGGACTTTATTTTATGAATACATCTTCTGCAGCAGCAGAAGCTATTACTTTATTTGTTGCAGGAGGTGCAGTAGTACATCTTTTCCCTACAGGACAAGGAAATGTAGTGGGAAATCCTGTTGTGCCTGTTATTAAGATATCAGGAAATCCTAAAACTGTTTCTTCTATGTCTGAACATATAGATGTTGATGTAAGTAAAGTCTTAACATTAGAAGAAAGTTTAGAAGAAGCTGGAGAGAAACTATGGAATTATCTTTTAAAAGTAATTTCTGGAAGATTAACTTGTGCAGAAGTTTTAAATCATAAAGAGTTTGTATTAACAAAATTATTTAGAAGTGCTTGAAAATGAATTTTCTGTAAAGGGAGGAGAATTTTTCTCCTCCCTTTAAAATTTTACATTGCTGTGTAAATATTAAGTAATTTATAAAAAGGACAATATCTTATGGCTACAGTGAATACTAAAATAAACCCTAATATGTATAAAATTACAACCCATACACCACCTTAAACGATTCCCCATCTGGTAAGATGAGGTAAAATCATACCTACAATTACTCTAATAATAGCATCAGGTTTTCCAACGTTCATCCTTCACCCCCTAATTAAGTTTAGTTTTGATTATACTTTCAAATTTATAAAAATTCCAAGATTATTTGTATATTATTGAATTCATAGTGTCAAGAATTTTGTGTATAAATTATCAAGGTATTGCTTGGCTTAATATCTCACCTTTAAAGTTATATTTAATTTCCTGTTTCCCTTCATATCTTGCCTTCCTGATTTAAAATTTTTAATTTGTATATAGCTATCAGGAGTTATTCCTCATTTTATCTTTCCTTTTCATACACAAAATTATTTTATACTACCAAATTAGAAAGGTTAAAATACAATCTGATATAATCATAAGGCCATTTTAAGTAGCAAAATAGAAATATTTCCTTTTACCCTTTTATTACTCCTGATAAAGTTCCTCTTTTCATAAAGTTGAGAGTATAGGAGTAAAATATTATCATAGGTATGGTAGATAACATAGAGATTGCTGAAATTTTTCTCCATTCTACTTTGAATTCAGAAAGGTAACCTGCCATAAGCACAGGAAGAGTAGTAGTATGAGTTCTTGTTAGAATTAATGAGTATAAATATTCAGTATAGCTTGACATAAAGGCTAATATTGAAACAGCTATAAGTCCTGGTGATATATTAGGTAGGACAACTTTTAAAAGAACTTGAAATGGAGAAGCCCCATCTACAAGAGCTGATTCTTCTATTTCTAAAGGAACCATATCAAAAAAACCTTTTAAATACCAAATACTTGTAGGAATTATCCACACAGAATGGCTAATTCCTAAACCTAAATAGGTATCTACTAATTTTAATTTTGCCATTAAATAAAATATAGGGAAGGCAAGAGCAATCCAAGGAAATAGTCTAAAGAATAAAAATAAATAATATAAAAATTTAGATAGTTTATTTTGTGATCTGGAAAAAGCATAAGCAGAAGGAATAGAGGTAAAAATAGAGAGAAAAGTTGCAAAAATAGCAATAAGAAGTGAATTCCAAGTAGCATTCCAGACTTCTTTATCTTTTAAAGCATCTATATAGTTGTTTAAAGTTATTTCTTTAGGAAATCCTAACTTAGTAGGAAGTTCAAAACCTGAAAGAGAGATAATTAAAGAATAAAATATAGGAAATAATGCCCATCCCAAGAGAATAAGCACAATAAGAAAAATTAAAAATGTTCTAAAAAGACTCATCCTTTTTGTCTCCTTAATATAAGAAAGGTAATTATAAATGTCACTATAACATTAATAACTCCCCATGCAGATCCCATACCATAATCATATTGTAAGAAAGAAACTTTAAAGGTGGCAACAGGAAGAGTAGAAGAAGAAGTTCCAGGCCCTCCTTGAGTCATTATCCATATCAGAGAAAAACTTCTAATAACATCTATAAGTCTTAAAAGTGCTACTAATAATATAACAGGAGAGACCATAGGTAAAATAATATATCTTACTTTTTGCACATAGGAAGCCCCATCTACTTCGGATGCTTCCAATGGCTCTGTATCTAAACTCTCTAATCCTGCCAATATCATTAAATAAGACATAGGAGTACCATACCATGCATTTGCAATAGATACTGCAGGAAGAACAGTTTTTGGATTAGCAAGCCAAATTTCTCTTGGTAAATGTAGAAATTCCATTATATGATTAATTAAACCAAAAGGTTCACTATACATTAAAGCCCAAAGAATTGCAGTAGAAGATGGAATAAAAATCATGGGTAGACTGAAGAGGCTTCTAAAAATCTTATATCCCAAGAAACTTTTGTAAGTAAGGAGGGCAGCCAGTGTTGCTAAAAATAAGGGAACAAGAGTAGATATTATGACCCATATAAAAGTATTATATGCAGTTTGAATAAAAATATTACTACTAAAAATTTTTATATAGTTTCCAAGACCAATAAATTTATTAGTATGCCTTATAATGGAATAATCAAGAAAACTAAAATAGAAAGTTAAAAGTATAGGATATACAAAAAATATAACCATAACTAAGAGAGCAGGAAGAATAAAAAGATTATACTGCCAACGAAATATTTTCACGGGCTACCCTCCTCATTTATTATTTTTACTTCAGAATCTCATTAAATCTTTCAATTAATCTTTCTACCATTTGTTTAGGAGTATAGGTTCCAACAACCATATTTTGAGCTTCTTCTATAAAGGCAGTTATTAGTTGAGGACCTTGTTTTACAAATCCTAATCTTGGAGGTACACTATAAGGAAGACTTTCTACTAATCCCTCTGCCAATAGTCCTTTCTCTGCTGATTTTTTATCTATTTCAATCCAATGAGAAGCAGCTCCTGATGTCTTAGCTTCTGTTTGTAAATTTTCTTCACTTACAAACCATTCTATAAACTTCCATGCTGCATCAGGATTCTTACAAGTATTAACAATTCCTAAGCTCCAGATAGACATCCTACCTCCTCTACGAGATTTAGGTCCTCCTGGCCATTGAGGCAAAGGTGCACTACCCACAGGTCCTACTGCTTTCACAAATTCCGGAGAATTTAATACATCCCAATGATCTCCCCACCAAGAAAATGCCATTGCCAATTGACCAAGTTTCCACATTTCTCTCATCTCTACATGTCCCATAGTTTTAGCAGCAGGTGGAATAACTTTGTATTTATTTAGTAAATCATTCAGGAAAGTTGCAATATCAATTGCCCTTTTATATTTTATTCCAGAAATAAAATCAGGTTTTCCAGTTTTTAAATCTATAACGTCAATTCCTGCTCCTAACATAACATGTTCTAAGAAATGCTGAGGATATTTACCACCCAATGGGATACCTAAGCCCCAAAGATTCTTTTCAGGTCTTGTAAAAAAGACTGCTACATCTATTAATTCTTTTATAGTTTTAGGTGGAGTAGGTAGTTCATAACCAAATTTTTCTTTAAAAGCAGATCTCTCTTTTGAATCTTCAAATAAAGACTTTCTATAAATTAGAAATTGGACATTCCCATGGAATGGAATATAATATGTTTTTCCTTCCCATACTCCTGCCTTTGCTGCCTCAGTACTTATAAGTTTTCTAAAATTACTTACACTTCCCCATTTTTTAGCAATATATTTATCTAAGGGAAGTAAATATTTATAGTATGCTGCTAAATCAAATTCTGCACTTGCCATAATAACATCAAATGCACCAGTTCTTGCTTCCAATTCTGCCAAAGTCTTTGCTGTTAATTCTCCCGGAGGAATGTCAACCCAATTAACTTTTATCCCTGTGGATTCTTCAAACTTAGATAGATTTGCCTTTATACCTTCAGTACATCGCCAACCTTTTCTATTTGTTACAGTAATAGTAATTCTTTGAGCTGAGGAGATATCTATTAGTGTGAAGAAAATAAGGAGAAGACTTAAAAATAAAATTAAAAAATTAATTCTTTTCATCATTTATCCCCCCCATAAATAATAAATTTTTAAAACATTATATCATTTAAAATTTTCGTGTGCAAATTTATAAAAACTCTTAATAAAATTCCATAGTAATACTTATTAAGGAAATTGGGTAATAAATAAGGGGAGGAGAATCCTCCCCCCTTTTAATTTTAATTTTCTTCTAACTCCACATTATCAAGATAAATTGTAGTTGCTATGCTTTTTTCGCTTATTTTCCCCATATCAAATACAATAATATGCGCATCCTTCTTTGGGGTAAACTCCCAACTAAATTTTTTCATCTCATTAGTAAGATCAAATATCTTTTGTTCCACTATTTCCCAAGTTTGATCTATAATTACTCTTACTTGCAAATCTCTTGAATTATCAGCTTTTGCATCAAAGCTTAGCTTATAAGTCTTATTTGCATTAATAGGGACATGGGTGCCAAATTGAATGTGCCAAAAAGCATCACCAGGATTTTTAATCTTAACATAAAAAACTCCACCTTTTGCACCATACTCTTCTGCTTCCGCAGTTCCCATTATTACAATATACCAAGATGAAGGTGCTGAAAACATGACATTTTCGTCAAAAAGTCCAAGTTTTGTTACTTTTACAGGCTTAGTAGTAGGTTGTGAGGTTTCTTGCATAGTATATGCTTCTGTCCATCCTAATAAAAATAATGATGTGATAAGAATAAAAAGAATTGAAATAATTTTTTTCATAATACTACACCCTCCTTAATTATACTGAAAATAGTTACAAAAATTTCTAAATAAAAACTCATTTAATTAAAGTTATACACCTCCTTTCCTTAAATTAAGTAGTTGATATAGTATAATATTTCAAAATTTATTCTTCAATTACATTTTGATAATATAAATGAAATTATATAATAAAAGTTTTTACAGGATATAAGATTTTATAGTATAATTACGTTTGTTTATGAATATGGTTAAACTTAAAGAGAGAGCAAAAAGGCTAATTATAAAGCAGAGCATAACTGAGGCAGCAATTATCATTACTGTTATTGGTGCTTTAAGTAGAGTTATAGGATTTTTAAGAGAAATGATGATTGCTGCCTTTTTTGGTGCAAAAAAATTTACAGACAGTTATGTAGTTGCAAGTGCGATTCCAGGAATATTGGCAGGTCTTGTATCAGGAGCTTTAGCCTCTGTATTTATTCCAATATATGCAGAATTAAATGAAAAAAAGGGAAGGGATGAGGCAGAAAAATTTGCAAGAATTATCTTCTATGATCTCCTTCTAATTCTTATTATAATTACTGCTATTTCATATCTTATTTCTCCCACAATAATATCTATTCTTGCTCCCGGATTTAATGAGGAGACAAAAAGTCTAACAATAAATTTTACATATATAATGCTCCCTGCTATTATTTTTTGGGGAACTTATGGAATAATAACAGGGTTTTATAACTCAAGAAAAAGCTTTGTTATTCCAAATATAGCAGGAATAACTGGAAGCATATTTTATATAGTACTTATATTCCTATTTCATAATAAAATTGGTGCTTATATACTTTCTTGGGGATATTTGGTAAATGTGATTGTGCAATATTTTCTTCTTATTCCTTTTCTTAAAAAAATAGGGTTTAACTTAAAAATAGAAATTGGTTTTAAAAATGAGGGCTTAAAAAAAGCCTTGCATCTTATTATTCCTATATTTATAGGACAAAGTATTGGAATATTAAATATGGCTGTAGATAGAATATTTGGTTCATATCTTCCAGAAGGAAGTATATCCGCATTGAATTATGCCAGTAGAATTTATCAACTTCCTCTAAATTTATTTGTAAATGCATTGGCAACAGCAATATATACAGATCTTTCTTTTAATGCACAAAGTGAGGATTTGTCTCAATTTAAGAACTCTTTAGAAAAGGGATTAAGAGCAGTTTTATTTTTTACAATACCATCTACATTAGGTTTCATTTTTCTTGCAAAGCCCATTGTTCAACTTGCCTTTGAAAGGGGTGCTTTTGATTTTATTGCAACAAAAAGAACATCTGAATCATTAATATTTTATTCCATTGGATTAGTATTTATGGCTGTAAATACTATACTTGTAAGAGGATTTTTTGCTCTTCATGATACAAAAACTCCTGTAAAAAATTCAATTATTGCCTTACTTTGTAATATTATACTTAATATAATTTTTATCAAACCCCTTGCACATATGGGACTTGCCCTTGCAACATCTCTTGCATCTATAATATCTACAATCCTTCTTTACAGGTCTATAAAGGGAAAAATAGAAAAGCCTTTTTCTGTAAGTATGAAAAAAGATATTGGAAAATTTATTTTAGGAGGATTTACTATAAGTTTAATTGCCTTTTTTACCTTTAATTTTTTAAGAAATTTTATTTCTCAAGGGCAGATAGCTCTTGCTATCTCTTTAATTATATCTGTGGGATTGGCATTTCTTATTTATTTATATCTTGGATTTAGATGGAAAGTTGAAGAGGCAAAAAGGATATTTAATATAGTGAGAAGAAGTGTAGAGATATTTTATGGCTTCACTAATATAAAATAATTTTGTGATATAATTAAGAAACTAAAAAATGAGGAGGTTATTTCAATGCCAGAATTTGGAAATCCATATTCTATTCTCTCTTTAAATAGGAAAATAACAAAAGAGGAACTTATAAGAGCAATAAGATTTTTTATTTCTGCAGAATATGAAGCAATACAACTTTATATGGAGATTGCAGAGGCAACAGATAATGAAATTGCTAAGAGAGTTCTTATAGATATTGCAAATGAAGAGAAGGTACATGCAGGTGAATTCTTAAGACTTTTATTTGAAATTGATGAAAATGAGAAGAATTTTTACAAAATGGGGGAAAAAGAGGTAGAGGAAGTTATAAAAGAAGTTTAAAAATGAAAAATGTTTCACGTGAAACATAAATTATGGGAAAAATAATTTCAGTTGCTAATCAAAAAGGTGGTGTAGGTAAAACTACAACAGTAATAAATTTAGGTTTTGCTCTTTCTGATATGGGGAAGAAAATCCTTCTTGTGGATTCTGATCCTCAAGGAAATACTACAAGTGGTGTAATTACATCTAAAAATATAAAACCTAACCTATACGAAGGACTTATTCAGGAAGTTCCAGTAGAAGAAATAATATATCCATTAAAGAATGGAATTAATTCCTTAAGGGATAATATTTTTCTTATTCCCTCAAATATAGATCTTGCTGGAGCGGAAATTGAGCTTGTTGCTTTTTTTTCAAGAGAATTAAGGCTTAAAATGTTCTTAGAACCAATAGTTGATAAATTTGATTATATTTTAATAGATTGTCCTCCATCTTTAGGACTCCTTACAGTTAATGCCCTTTCCGCATCAAATTATGTTCTTATTCCATTACAGTGTGAATATTATGCTTTAGAAGGAATATCTCAACTTTTGAAAACCATTGAGTTAATTAGAAAAAATCTTAATAAGAATTTAGAAATTCTTGGTGTTCTTCTTACCATGTATAATAGGACTACTTTATCTCAGCAAGTATCAGAGGAGGCAAAGAGATTTTTTGGTAAAAAAGTATTTAATACCATTATACCTCGGAATGTAAGATTAAGTGAGGCACCAAGTTTTTCTAAATCAATTTTTGAATATGCGGAAGATTCACAAGGAGCATTAGCTTATAAAGAGTTAGCAAAGGAGTTGATAATGAATGAGTAAAGAAAAGAGACTTGGGAGAGGTCTTTCTGCATTGATATCTTCTCAAGATGAAAGTAAGATTCAGGAGATTGAGATGGAAAGAATAATTCCTAATCCAAATCAACCAAGAGAAACAATAGATATTGAAACCTTATCAAATCTTTCCCAATCAATTAAAGAGAAGGGTATTCTTCAGCCCATATTAGTTAGAAGAAAAGATGATAAATATGAAATAATAGCAGGAGAAAGGAGATATTTATCTGCAAAATCTGCAGGTCTTTCTAAGATTCCTGCAATTATTTTGGAAGTCTCTGATCAGGAAGCTTTTGAAATATCTCTTATTGAGAATCTGCAAAGGGAAGATCTAAATCCCATAGAAAAAGCAAAAGCTTTTCAAAATTATATTGATAAATATAATGTTACCCATGATGAATTGGCAAAAAAGATTGGTATAAGTAGAGTTGAAGTAACTAATATCATAAGACTATTGCAATTACCCATAGAGATACAAGAAGAGGTAAGAAGAGGAAATTTAACTTATGGTCATGCAAGAGCTCTTCTTAGTATAGATGAGCCTTCTTTGCAGAGGAATATCGCTCAAAAAATTATAAAAGATAAGCTTTCTGTCAGAGAAACTGAAAATTTGGTTAAGAGAAGTAAAGAATTAGAAGAAATACCTGAGATAAAGGTATTGGAAAGGAGACTTCAAGAATACTTAGGATCAAGAGTTAAAATTTTTCCTAAGACTCCTGAGAAAGGTAAAATAGTTATTGAATATAAGAATATAGAAGAGTTGGAAAGTATAATAGAAAAGCTTCTTGTATGAGAGATAAAGTATATGCAGTATTTACAGTTAGTCTTGCTTGTTTTTTTTGGAGTATATCTTTTTCTGTATCTAAGATACTTTTGAAACAGGTATCTCCATTTGAACTTGCCTTTATAAGATTCTTATTGGCTGGAATATTCTCTTCTCTCTTATTTTTCCCAAAGATAAAAAGAATTCCATTTAAGTGGGAATATCATAGACCCCTTTTTTTGGCAGGTCTATTAGGAGTAACCTTATATTTTGTATTTGAAAATTCAGGATTGAAGTTTACATCTGCATCTGAAGCTGCTCTTCTTGTAGGTGCCTTTCCGATATTTGGTCTTGTTATGGAAATATTTAAAGAAAAAAAGGATCCCCCTTTAAATAGAATTATAGGAATAATTCTTTCCTTTATTGGAGTAATATTAATATTAGGAAATACAGGAATAAATCTAAAAATTCAGAATTTAATTGGAGATTTTCTTGTCCTTCTTTCTGGAGTTTCATGGGTAATTTATAATTGGGAGATTAAAAAAGTAAACCATAAATACCCTTATGAAGTAATAACAACCTTTCAATTATTTTATGGAACCATTCTTTTTATTCCCTTTCTTTTATTTACAGGTTTAAGAATTCCTAAAGGGATAGAAAATATTTTAGGAATATTTTATCTTGCTTTCTTTTGTTCATCTTTTGGGTATCTTTTATACAATTATGGATTAAAAAAACTATCTGTAAGTCAAGTAGTCAATCTTTTAAATCTTGTCCCTTTATTTGGTGCATTGTGGGGAATAATATTTTTAAAAGAGACCTTAGGAATTTTTCAGATTTTAGGAGGCTTTTTAATAATTATGGGGGTTAGCTTAACCACATGGAGATAAAAGCAGTAATTTGGGACTGGGATGGAACATTAATTGATTCTTATTATGCATGTTATAAGGCATCTAAGGAGATTTTTTTGCTTTTTGGTATAGAAATATCTTGTGAGGAATATACTAAGAATTTTGTTCCCAATTGGTATAAAATGTATGAAAGATTTGGATTAAAAAAGGAATACTGGGAAATTGCAGATAAATTGTGGTATAAATATTTTGATCATTCATCAGTGAATTGGAGAGAAGGTGCCTTAGAAAATTTAGAATATATAAAAAGTAAAGGAATTAGGCAGGGTGTCGTTACTGCAAGTACAAGAAAAGATATTGAAAAGGAAGCTATCTATCTTAAGCCAGAAAGATTTATTGATCATTTTTTATGTTGGGATGATTGTCAAAAGACAAAGCCAGAGCCAGAACCTCTATTAAATATTTTAGAAATTTTAGATGTAAGTCCTGAGAATAGTGTATATATTGGAGATACCGCAGAAGATATAAAAATGGGAAAGATGGCAAATGTATTAACTATTGGTATTTCTTCTTTGTTTAACAAAAAGGAAGATTTATTGAGAGAAAATCCTGACTATTTCTTTAATGATCTTTTTGAGCTATTAAATTTTTGGAAGACTATTTTATAAATTTTTATTCCACTGTTATCTCTTCAGAGAATTGGCTCATATAGAGATTATAGTAAAATCCCCTTTTCTTTAATAATTCTTTATGAGTTCCCCTTTCAATTATTTCACCATTATTTATTACAAGAATTAAATCAGCATTTTTAATAGTAGAAAGTCTATGAGCAATAATAAAACTTGTTCTCCCCTTCATAAGATTTAGCATAGCAGATTGAATATACCTTTCTGTCCTTGTATCTACATTACTTGTAGCCTCATCAAGTATAAGAATTTTAGGATTTGCTAAGATTGCTCTGGCAATAGCAAGAAGTTGTCTTTGCCCTTGACTCAAATCTTCACCATCTTCTGAAAGAATAGTATCATATCCATTTGGTAGATTTAAAATAAAGGGCTCTGCATGGGCAAGTCTTGCGGAAGTTTCCACTTCTTCATCTGTAGCAGATAATCTTCCATATCTTATATTTTCCCTTACAGTTGTGGAAAAAAGGTATGTATCTTGTAATACAACACCTAAGATTGATCTCAAACTTTTTCTTTTTATTTTCCTAATATCAATTCCATCAATTAAAATACTTCCCTCATCAACATCATAAAATCTTGCAAGAAGGCTAACTATTGTTGTCTTTCCTGCACCTGTAGGACCAACTAAGGCAATTACTTTTCCTGGTTCTGCTTTAAAGTTGATATTTTTCAATACAGGATTCTCCTTATCATAGGAGAACCAAACATTTCTAAATTCAACTTCCCCTTTAACATCTTTTAGTTCTATAGCATTCTTATCATCCTCAGTTTCCTCTTCGCTGTCCAATATCTCAAATACCCTCTCTGCGCTTGCGATAGCTGATTGAATCATATTATATTGGTTAGCTAATTCATTTATAGGTCTTGTGAATTGTCTTGAGTAATTTAAGAATACAGCAATAGAACCTACAGATATTAATTTCCTATAGGCAAAAAATCCTCCAAATCCTGCAATTATTGCAAAACTAATATTATTAATAAGATTCATAGTGGGACCAACAATTCCAGAAAATATTTGGGCTTTTATTCCAACTTTTGTTAAATCATTATTTATCTCTTCAAATCTCTCAATTTCCTTATTTTCTCTTCCAAAAATTTTTATTACTTTAATTCCTGATATATCTTCTTCTATAAGTCCATTTAATTTTCCAAGAATAGTTTGATTTGAATAAAAATATTCTCTTGTTCTTTTTGAAATAAGGTTAGTTGTAATTATAGTTAATGGTATAGTTATAAGACTTATTACAGTCATCTGTATACTAATTTTTAGCATCATAATAATAACGCCAATTAAAGTTAGAACTCCTGAGAATATCTGTATTAAGCTATTTCCTAAAACATTACTTATATTGTCTATATCATTGGTAATCCTACTCATTATATCTCCATGTGGTCTTGTATCAAAGAATTTCAAGGGTAAGACTTGTAATTTATCAAATAAATCTTTTCTCATTTGTGCAACTAATTTCTGTATGATTTTAACCATCACAAAACCCTGTAGAAAAGCCAATATAGAACCTAATAAATAAATTCCCCCAAGAATTAAGAGAAAGTTGAAAAATCTATCAAATTTTTTAGGAATTATATAATTGTCAATTCCTCTTCCTATTAAATATGGACCTATAATTCCTAAAATAGAAGAGATAATAACAAGAATGAATACAAAAAATAATGCCCATTTATAAATACCTAAGTATCTCCAAAGTCTTTTTAATGTCCCAAAAGGGTCTTTTATTTTAACTTTCTCAAATGATGAAAATCTCCTTCCTGGTCCTCCTCTCAAAGGACCCATAGGCATAGGTGATACAAATTTTTTATCCATCTCTTTTCTTTTTTCAGACATTTTCTATCACCTCATCTCCCAATTGAGACCTATATATCTCTTGATATAAAGTATTATTTTTTAACAATTCCTCATGTTTTCCTATTCCAACTAATTTTCCATTCTCAAGGATAATTATTTTATCTGCATTCATTACAGTAGTTATCCTTTGAGCTATTATAAAAGTTGTAGAATTCTTCATTATCTCTTTTAAACCTCTTAATATTCTTTGCTCAGTGGCAAAATCTATAGCACTTGTTGCATCATCAAGAATTAGTATAGGAGACTTACGAATAATAGCTCTTGCTATTGCAATTCTTTGTTTTTGTCCTCCTGATAAATTTATTCCCCTCTCTCCAATTTCCGTATCATAACCTTGAGGAAATCTTATAATAAAATCATGAGCTTGAGCTATCTTACAAGCATTAATAATTTCTTCATCCTTAGCATCTTCTTTTCCCCAACAAACATTCTCTTTAATTGTGCCTGAAAAAAGAATAGTATCTTGAGGCACCATAGATATTGATGATCTTAATAATTTTATGTCTATATCCCTAATATCGTAGCCATCTATTAAAATTCTTCCAGATGTTACATCATAAAGACGAGGTATGAGACTAACAAGAGTTGTTTTTCCAGAGCCTGTTGTACCTAAGATACCTATAATTTCTCCAGGATTTACTGAAAAATTTATATCTTTAAGCACATATTCTTTTTTATTATCATAGCTAAAATATACATGCTCAAATACTATTTCTCCTTTTATCTTAGAAATCTTAATCTTACTTTCTCTTGATTCTATATCTACTTTTTCTTCTAATACTTCATTAACTCTTTCTGTAGATGCGGATGCTCTTGATATAAATATAAGTATGTTTCCAATCATCATAAGTGAGAATAAGATCTGAGATAGATAATTGATATATGCCATTATTTCTCCTACTTGCATATTTCCTGATTTAACTAAAAGTCCGCCATACCAAAGAACTAATAGAATACTACTATTCATTACTAACATAAATAAGGGCATTGCGAATATCATTAGCATTAAAGCTTTAATTATTGCATTCATTAAGGCAGTATTTGCAGATTTAAATCTTTCTTTCTCATAATCTACCCTCATAAAAGCTCTTATTAATCTCACTCCAGAGAGATTTTCTCTTACCACATTATTCAATTCATCTATCCTTTTCTGAACATTGGAAAAGAGAGGAAAACTTTTCTTCATTATGAATATGAAAACCATAATAAGAAAAGGAATAGCTCCTAAAATTATTAATGAGAGTTTCTTATTAATTGATATAGCCATTATTATCCCACCAATAAAAAGAAGAGGAGCTCTGACAACAATCCTAAGGGACATCATTACTAAATTTTGAAGCTGAGTTACGTCATTAGTAAGTCTTGTGATGAGAGATGAGGTACGGAATTTATCAATATTATAGAAAGAAAAATTTTGTATTTTCTTAAATAGTGTATTCCTAAGATCTCTTCCAAAATTTTGGCCAACATAACTTGAAAAAATAGTACATCCAACACCCCCAATCAGTCCAATAAATGCAATAAAAATCATTAAAATTCCTGTATTTAGAATAAGGGAAAAATTATTTTTTAAGACTCCCTCATCTACAATTCTTGCTAAGAGAGTAGGTTGAGCAAGATCACATATAACCTCAACAACCATAAAAAGAGGAGCTAATATTACATAAATAATATATGGTTTTAGGAAAGGAATTAGTTTTCTCATATCTTTTCCCCTTTATTTATACTTCTTAAGTTATCTCTTATTCTTATAAAAAAATTTCTAAGTATTTCTTTTTCTTTATCAGAAAAGCCTGAAAAACATTCTTCTTCCAATTTATCAAATACTTTCTTTAAATTACATAAGATTTTTCTTCCACTATCTGTAAGATAAATTCTTGAATATCTCCTATCTTTCTCATCTTTTTTCTTTAATATAAGTCCTCTTTTTTCCATTCTTTTCAAGATTAATGTAACTGTAGAAGGTTTAATTTTTATCTCTTCAACTATTTCTCTTTGTGTAAGTCCATCTTTTTCTCCTAAGAGAAATAATATAGGTGCTTGACCTCTATAAAGGTTTACATCGCCAAGTAATTTCTCTCTTCTTATAAAATGCTCTCTAATAATTTCTTTAAAAAGAGAATATAAAGATTTTTCATTTTTCATTATAACACCTAAAATATTTAGCTAACTAAATATTACTATAAAATTATAGAAAAAACAAGATTAAAAAATTAAGATTATTTCCCTCTAAGCAAAAGGATAACTCCAATAAGTATTAAAATTATTGGAACTAAGAAATTTAAGTATTCTGCAAATTTATTCTGAAATATAAGTATTAATCCTAATCCTGAAAGGATTAATCCAGGATATAGAGGCCAATACTTCTCACTATATTCTTCAGCTTTTAATTTAGAAGTATGAATTACAAATATGAGAATAAAAGCTAAACCTAAAAATAAAAGAAAATAGATTCCTCCAATATGCCAAAGTTCTTCTAATATTGTGAATATTGATATTGCTAAAAAAATACAGGCAGGGATTAAAAACCCAATATTTCTCCCAAATTTATAATATGCATAGAAAAATCCTATGGCAAATACAAATAAAACAGAAGATCCAGGTAAGATATTTAAAGTGATTAATGTTAACAGTATACCTAAGGAAATAAAAATAATGCCTACTAATCTTTGACCTTCCATCCTTTTCCTCCTAAAAAATTATTTTCAAGATTCATAAGCTATTCTAAAATTATAGTCAAATTTTTTCAATAGTCTTTCTGCCTCTTCCTTAGAGATTTTCTTCTTTATCATTAGTGCGGTTATTCTTGGGTCTTTTACCTCTTTTAAAAGAGAGAAAGCATCATCAAAAGATACACCTGTTATTAAGGAGACTATTTGGGCGGATCTTTCCATTAGTTTTTTATTTGATGGATGTACACTAATCATCAAATTATCATAAGTTCTTCCAAGACGAATCATAGAAATTGTAGATATCATGTTAAGAACGATTTTTTGGGCGGTTCCTGCATTAAGTCTTGTAGAACCAATAATAAATTCATCACCAGTATCAAGAAATATAATCCCTTTTAAGAAATTATAAGAGACACTATTGCAAGATATCAAATATGTCTTTGCACCAATTTGACTTGCATATTCTAACGCAGAAATTACATAGGTTGTTTTTCCACTTGCGGTTACCCCTATGGCTATATCATTATTTGTAATTTCTCTTTTTTTAAGCTCCATTATGCCTTCTTCTCTTTGGTCTTCTATATTCTCCTTAGGAGTAAATATGGCTTCATTACCACCAGCCATAATAGGGATGAAAATATCTTTTTCTGAAAATGTGGGAAAAATTTCAGATGCATCAAGAACACATATTCTTCCACTGGTTCCTGCTCCAATATAAAAAATTCTCCCCTTATTTTTAATAGTTAAAATAACATCATCTATTAGAAGATTTATTTGAGGAAGTGCCTTTTCTATAGCAGAAATAACCCTCTCAGTATGTTTTAAAAATAGAGTTGTTAGTTCTGATGTTTCCATTAAATCCAAAGGTTTCCTCATTTTCTTTTCCTCCTAAAATTATAGTATCATTTCTAAGAATGCCTCTATTCTTGTTCTAATCTGCTCCTTTATCCCTAAGCTGTAATCATCCTCTATAATTAAAGTGGGAATTTTCTCTTCCCTTAATTTTTCTCTAAGAATAGGTATAGTGAAAAGTAGAGGATCACAGTATTTTAAGGAATAGAAAATGACACCTTTTATATTCTCCTCTCTTACTCTTTTTATTATCATTGAAATTTTCTCATTAAAGCTTTTTCTTCTAACACATCCTTCTCTTTTTAAAATATAATTTGAAAGAGAATAAAAAGGGTCATCATAGAACTTTATCTCTTCCTGTATTCTATCTCCAAAGCAGGAATCATTAAAATATATTTCCAGATTAAATTCCTCTAAGAATTCTATAAATTCTAAAGGGAACATTGTGGAAAAAAGATAAAATCTTCCTATTCCTCTTTTACCTTTAAAAGAGAAATTCATATTTAGAAATTCTTCTATATCTATACTATGAAAGATATTATTTATAAGATAAAGAAAAGAACCTCTTCCTACACCTTCTATCTCTAAATTTTTAATCTTTCTCCTTGCAAGATTATAAAGTTCTATACTCTCAATGAGCCTTTCTTCTTTACAATCTAAGGAATAAAAAAGATTTCTAAGTTGATCCCCATAATATTTTATATCTTCTTCTTTCTCATTAAAGGGAATCTGAAGAAAATAAGTATTGTAAGAAAAGGATAGATCTTTCCAAACCTCATAAATTCTCTTTGAGGAATCACAACCATCAGTAAATATGACTTTTGGCAGAGATATATCTTTTCTTAATATCTCCTCAGTAATAGATCTGAGATAAGGGCAAAGATACTTTGGTATAAATTCATCAGTTCTATCAAAGTATGTGGGAGATGGTAATAATCTAAAAGGGATATGATTTGATGCATATATTAATTCAGGAGGAACATAGGCACAAAAATAATAAACTATATTTTTATTAGAAGATAAAGAAGTTATTTTTATGCTTTTATATATCTCTTTCAATTCCTCTTTCATGCTTTGTATTATACAATATTTCCAATAAATTGTGATATCATATAATTAATTATTTTCTTAGGGGGTGTTATATGAATATAAGATTGGTAAAGATTTATAAGAGAATAAGTAGAGAATTTGCCTTGAGGAATATAAATCTTGAGATCTTTGATAAGGAATTTTTTGTTATCATAGGACCATCAGGATCAGGTAAAACTACTCTATTAAGAATCATTGCAGGTCTTGAAAAACCAGATAATGGTAAAATATATTTTGATGATAAAGATGTAACAGATCTTCCACCTTCAAAAAGAAATCTATCATTTGTTTTTCAAAACTATGCTCTTTTTCCACATTTTACAATAAAAGGAAATCTTTCCTTTCCTCTATGGATAAAAAAGTTATCTGAAGAGATTATTGAAGAGGAAGTAAAAAGGACAGTAGAAGAAATAGATTTTTCATTAGAAAGATATTTAGATTTTAAGCCCCAAGAGATATCTGCAGGACATAAACAAAGGACTGCATTGGGCAAGGCTGTTATTAAGAAGCCGTCTCTTTTTCTTCTTGATGAGCCCCTTTCTCAATTAGATGCAAAAATAAGGGTGAAGACAAGATTTGAGATGAAGAAATTAATAATTTCTTGGGGGACAACTACTGTATATGTAACATCAGACCAGCAAGAAGCACAAGCTCTTGGGGATAGAATTGCCATCTTAAATAATGGTATAATAGAACAAGTAGGCACATATAATGAGCTTTATAAATATCCTAAGAATATATTTGTTGCATCTTTCTTAGGTACCCCTTTTATAAATCTAATTCCAGCTATTTATTATCAAGGAGAAATTATATTTTCTGAAGAATTAAAAGTAAAATTTTATAAAAATTTACCTGAAAAATTAATAATTGGTATACGTCCAGAAGATATTTATATAGAAAACGGGGAGGAATTTTTAAAGTTAAATGGAAAAGTAATACAAAGGGAGGTAATTACTCCAGGTCTTGAAGAATGGTTAGAAGTAAATACGGTTATAGGAAGTATAAGAATAAAAGGGAAAAATCCTAAAAGATGGAATCTTAATGATGATGTAAACATATTCTTAAATCCTAAAACTTTTTATATATTTGATGAGAAGGGAGAAAATATTTTCTAATTATGCCATTTTATTTTCTTTTTTCCTGCTCTTTTCTTCATACATAAGCTGATCTGCTTTTTCAAGAAGTTCATTTAAAGAAAGGGGATTTTTAGGGTTATAAATCGCTATACCTATACTTAAGGATATTTTATAAGGTTTCTTTTCCTTTTCATTGAAATTATTCACTTTCTCTAAGAGTCTTGAAATAATCTTTTCTTTATGATTATCATCTCCTATTATTCCCATAACTACAAATTCATCACCTCCAACCCTTGCAATAAGATCATTTTGTCTAAAAGTTTCTTTTAAAATATTTGCTACATCAATGAGAGCCTGATCACCCACACTATGACCAAGGTTATCATTTATAGCTTTCATATGATCAAGATCTATAAATAAGATAACTACCTTTTTATTTAATCTATTAGCGAGAGAGAAAGTATGCTCTGCCAATGTCATGAATCCTCTTCTATTATAAAGACCTGTAAGGGCATCAGTGATTGATAATATTTTTAATTCTTCCTCTAACTTTTTTCTATAAGTAATATCAAGGATTGTACCAAGAACAGCTGTTTCTCCTTTGTGAGGTACATTTACCATGGATATTTCTAAGTAATTTATTTCTTTGTTAATTTTCTTTATCTTAAATTCGTCTATGATATAATCAAAGGTTCTTTCTAATACTTGCATGTATCTTTCTTTAAATCTATTTCTATCTTCTTCATGAATAAGATTTGTAAAATCCTCAAGAATTTCTAATTTTGATGGATATCCTAAAATTTCTGCAAATCTTGGATTAGTATATATTATTTTATTTTCTTGAATTAAGAATACACCTATTAAGGATTGTTCTGCTAACATCCTATATTTATCCTCTGATTCTATTAAAGATTCAACTAAATCAATATTTTCAAAGATTATAGAAGTTTGCATGGCGAGGGTTTCCAAATTAAGTATATCATCCTTACTAAAGGTGGATCTTGAAATAGATTCTAAAAGTAATACTCCAAATATTTTTTCCTTTCCTATTATGGGAATAGCTAAGGAAGAATTTGCTGATGGATTAATACATTTTATATTTGTTTCTTTAGTAAATGGAACATAGATGGTTCTTCTTTCTTCAACCGCCCTTTTTATTATACATAAAGGATTTTCTAATTCATGCAAAAAATCTAATGCATTTATTGTAGACTTTTTAAGAAGATAATTATTATTTTCTATGATAAAAAGATAAACAAATGGAGCATTGCTTATTTTTATGGCTCCTTCAAAAAGTTTATCTATTAACTCTTCTTTATTTAATGTAAAAATAGATTTCTGAATATCATTTAAGATCTTTAAACTTCTAATCTGCTTTTTGTAATTTTCTTCTTTCTTTACCCTATCTGTTACATCCTCAATTATTGTTATTACGCCTTTTACCACATTTCCCTCTAAAAGAGGAAACATCTGTACAGTTTGTTGCATATATTTATATTCTTCATCCTTTATTTCAATAGGTATAAGGTATTTATGAAATTTTTGAGAAAGAATAACAGAGCTTCCCTGTAAAACCTGTTGGAAATAATTTTCAAATCTTTTAATCTCAGGAAGTGCCTCAAAAATATTTTGACCAATGATTCTTTCTTTTTTTATTCCTGTATTTACTTCAAGCCATTTATTCCAAAATATAACTTTAAAATTGGTATCTGTAATAAAGATACCCCATATACTATATTCTTCAAGCCATATAAAAAGACTATCAAAGAAAAGATCTTTCATAATTTATTTATCCAATCTTTTCAAGGCTTTCCAAGAGTCTTTCCAAGGATGAAACCCCTAAAATTATTACCAAGTATCCCTTAATACTACTATCCCTCACCTTAAACTGAGTTATAGCTATTAATGCATATTTCAATTCCTGCTGAGATATTATAAGAGTATCAAGCATTACATTAAGAGATTCCAAATGGATCTTAGGAACAGAAAAGGTAATATGAAGTTGTAGTAAGTTTCCAAACATTCCCAAACATGCATTAAGAAGAATATTACCTATTTCCATTAATACTTCTTTCAAGGATGGAGCCATATAATCTACTTCCAAATCCTCTCCTGATACAAGACTTGCAAGTTTTATAGCACCCTGATGATCTAAAAGAAGAAGGGCATCTCCTGATACAGGTCCAGAAAATATTTGATGTACAGTAGCCACATCCCCATTTATTTCTTTTAAAAGTCTATCCTGTAATTCATCTATAGGCACAATATCTACCTTAGGTAGTTCTAATATTATCCTATTTCCTGTAAGCTCTGAAAGAGACGCTGCAGTCCTTGAGAAGGCAATATTAATAAGCTCAGAAAGAGCATCTTTTTGATTTTCATTTAAGATCATATTTTAGCCTCCTGAAATTTCCTTAATTATATTTAAAACTTCTTCTTCAATAACTGGCTTATTTATAAATGCAAGCGCACCTTTTTGTATGGCAAGCTCTTTCGTTTGTTTTTGAATATCAGCAGATACTATAACAACCTTAGCAGATGGATCTATCTCTTTAATTTTTTCCACATACCATTTAATAGCAGATGTGAGTCCTAAATCATCAATAAGAGAGGGCCTTAGATTTAGTGATATATCTCTTACTTCATCTATAGCCCTATTTATAAGATTTATATTTTCATCTATTTGATTTTGCAACTCTTTATCCACTCTTCTTTTTAATAACTCTAAATTAATCTTTATTGCTGTAAGTATTTGACCTATCTCATCATGCAACTCTCTGGCTATCTTTTTTCTTTCTTCTTTCTGAGCTTTAATTAAATATCTACTTAGATTCTTCATAGTGGTATATATATTCTCACCTCATTTTGAGACAAAATTTACCATTTATATGAAAATTCTAAGCCAATATTACCCTGTATATCAACATCTCCTACTTTAACAACATCTATTCCTTTGTTGGTAAGCAAGTTATAAAGATTATTGAAGAAAAATACAAGATCTAAATAAGAAGGGAGGTTTGCTCCAGCTTTTAAACTAAAATTATTTACTTCTAAAACTCCAACTATCCCTGGAATAAATATAGTCCCTTTTCCCCAATTTTCTTTATAATCATAACCAATAAAATGGAAAGTAATGGGTATATATAAACCAAAATTTTTGTTTGTATCTAATAAAGGAATCCACCCTAAGGTAACACCAGTAGAAAGATTATATCCATAGAAATTATTTTCTGGATTTAACCATATATCCATTCCAAAGGAAGAATTAGCAAGGATATTTTCTTTTCTAATTAACTCTTTCCCAAAAATCATCTCCATATGATAAATATCAAATGCTGAAAGACCAGAGGTAATTCCTAATCTTTCTTGAATCTGCCAATCATTTCCCAAACCATAAGAGAAGTACACATTTGTAGGTATATGAAGAAAGGTAGTAAAACCAATTTCTTTTTCTCCTTTTTCCAAAACTATTCCAGATCTATTAAGAGTAGATATAGTAACCGCGGGAGGAAAAGAACAGCCAGAAAGAATAAATATAGTAAAAATTAAGAAAAGGATAAAGATCTTTTTCATCTCTTCTCACTCTCCTTAATAAACTTTATTTTTATACCTTTTTAGTAAAAATTATAATATGTTTAAAAAAATTTGTAAATAATTTTTTAAGAATAAAAATTAGAGCTTTATTATTTATGTTTTAATGAGATAATTAAGTATAGAAAAGTTTTATATATAAAAAGTAGTAAAAACTATCTTTATTTATAAAAATTTTATGGTATACTGTGTGCTAAAAGAAAAAATTATTCCTTAGATGACGGTTTAATATATGGAGAAAATAGAAAGAAAAACTTTAGATTTATTAGTATATGAAAAATTAAAGGAAATGATACTACTGGGGGCATTAAAACCAGGTGATCAAATTATTCAAGAAAAACTTGCAAAAGAATTTGGAGTAAGTAGAACACCATTAAGAAAGGCTATTTCCCAATTAGAAAAAGAATATTTAGTAAAAGAAGAGAATGGAAAATTTTTTATTAGAGAATTAACAAAAGATGAATTAATTATTGTATTTGAGATAAGAGCATTATTAGAAGGACTTACAGCAAGAATTGTTGCTGAAAATCCAGATATTGATTGGTTGAATTATATTGAATCAAGATATAAATCTGCCTATGAAAAAAATGATTACAAAGAATATAGAAATACTGATGTTGAATTCCACACTGGTTTAGCAAAACAAGTAAAAAACCATATTTTAAGTAAGGTAACAAATAACTTTTGGTTATTAAGTGTATGTTTATTCCAAGGACTTTTAAGAGATCCTAAAGAAACCTTTCATGAACATTTAGAAATAATCTCAGCTCTTAAAGAGAAGAATCCTGAAAAAGCTGAAAAGTCTATGCGAAGACATATAAGAAACACAATTAGAAAATTGAAATCAGAGTTATAAATACTTTTAATTTTAAATCTTTATAAATAAAATGCTTGAAATTTTTAAAAATTAGTATTAAAATTGAATACAGTATACAGTGTTCATTTTTAAAAAATAGAGGAGGAAAATTATGCCCAAAATTCTTGTGACAAGAAAAATAATAGAAGATGGGATTAATCTCTTATTGAGTAAGGGTTATGAGGTAGAAATAAATCCTCATAATAGACCACTAACACGTGAAGAACTTCTTGAGAGGATAAAAGATAAGGATGCTGTTATTACTCAACTTGTAGATAGAGTAGATAAAGATTTTTTTGATGTAGGTAAAAATGTAAAAATTGTAGCTAATTATGCAGTAGGATATGACAATATTGATTTAGAAGAGGCAACAAGAAGAGGGGTATATATAACTAATACCCCCAATGTATTAAATAATGCTACCGCAGAACTTGCATGGACATTACTCTTTTCTGTTGCAAGAAGAGTTATCGTTGCAGATAGATTTATGAGAACAGGTCAATATAAAGGATGGGATCCTTTATTATTTTTAGGAAAAGAGATTACTGGAAAGACGCTCGGAATTATTGGAATGGGAAGAATAGGATTCACCTTTGCAAAAATGTCAAAAGGATTCAATATGAGAGTTCTATACTATGATATTTACAGAAATGAAACTGCAGAAAAAGAAATTCCAGCAGAATACGTAGATCTGGATACTTTATTAAAAGAATCAGATTTTATTTCTATCCATGTACCCCTTACATCACAAACAAGACACCTTATATCAGAAAGAGAATTAAAATTAATGAAAAACTCAGCCATAATTATAAATACATCAAGAGGTCCTGTTGTAGATGAAAAAGCCTTAGTTAAGGCATTAAAAGAGGGATGGATTTGGGGAGCAGGATTAGATGTATATGAAAGGGAGCCAGATTTTGAGCCAGAACTTTCCCAACTTGAAAATGTTGTTATGCTTCCTCATATTGGTAGTGCTACTGAAGAGGCAAGAAGAGGTATGTCAATTTTATGTGCAGAAAATATCATTGACTTTTTTGATGGAAGAATTCCAAGAACCTTAGTTAATAAGGAAGTTTTAAACAAGAGGTGATATCTACGGATTATTTTGAAATAATAAAAAATATTCAAGAGCCCTTAAGAATTACTAACATAAGAGAAACAATTAGAAAAGAAAATAAAGACTTAAATAACAAAATTGTTGTTATTGACGATGATGCAACAGGATGTCAAACTGTTCATGATGTTTTAATTCTTTTAGACTGGAATATAGAATTATTAAAAGATACCATTTCAAAAGAAAATATATTTTATATTTTAACAAATTCAAGGGCTTATTCCTCTAAAAAGGCAAAATTAATAAATAAAGAAATAGCTGAAAATTTAGCAGGTATAAGTGATATTCAAAAATTAAAAGTAATAAGTAGAAGTGATTCTACTTTAAGAGGACATTTTTATCCAGAAGTAAAAATACTAATGGAAACCTTAGGCCCCTTTGATGGAATTATAGTTGCTCCATTCTTTTATGAAGGTGGAAGAATTACTATTAATGGAACACATTATGTATTAAATAAAAATGAATTGGTAGAAGTAAATAAAACAGAATTTAGCAAAGACCCTGTTTTCAAATATAATAATGCTTATTTGCCTCTTTGGATTGAAGAAAAATCAAAAGGTTTTTGGAAAAAAGAGGATGTAACTCTCATAGATATAAATACAATAAGAAAAGGTGGACCTGAAGAAATTAAAAAAATATTGTTAAGGATAAATAATGGAAAACCTATAGTTGTTGACTCAATATACTATGAAGATTTGGAGGTTTTTGTTTTAGGGCTTATAGAGGCTGAGAAAGAAGGTAAGCGTTTCTTATATAGAACTGCAGCCTCTTTTGTAAAAATTAGAGGAGGAATTGAAGATAAGGAATTAACAATACCTAAAAAAATGGAAAACGGTCTAATAGTAGTCGGATCATATGTATATAGGACTACCTTACAGTTATCAAAATTGCTTGAGAATGCAAAAAATATTATTAACATTGAGTTAAAAATAAAAGATATTGTAGACAATTTTAAGCTCTATCTTAAAAACGTAATAAGAGATATTAATAAATATCTTTCTCAAAATAAATCGGTAATAATTTATACCGAGAGGAAGTATTTTACTAAACATGGGATTAATGATCTAAAAATAGGACAAAAGATATCTAACTTTTTAGGAGATCTCATTAAAAATATTGAAAATAGACCCGATTTTATTATAGCAAAAGGTGGAATAACCTCTTATATAGTTGCTAAAAGAGGATTACAGGCAGAAAAAGTTAAAGTAATAGGACAAATATATCCAGGGATACCTGTATGGAAACTTGAGGATAATAGTAAATTTTCAGGAATTTTATATATTGTTTTTCCCGGAAATGTAGGAAATGAGAATACTCTCTTAGAGATATACGAAAAACTTACATATGTTAATTAGGGGGTATTAAAATTATGGAAACTTGGGAAGAAAAAGTTAAAAGGCTTAAAAAAATAAGTTGGGAATTAAGAAAAGATGTGGTAGAAATGATATATAAAGCAAAGGCAGGACATCCTGGAGGTTCTTTATCTGCTGCAGATATAATTACAGTTCTATATTTTGAAATTTTAAATATTGATCCCAAGAACCCACAATGGGAAGACAGAGATAGGTTTATCTTATCTAAGGGACATTCATGTCCTATTCATTATGCTGCACTTGCAAGAAGAGGATTCTTTGATAGGGAACATTTATGGACTCTTAGAAAAACCCATTCTATTCTTCAAGGACATCCTGATATGAAAAAGACACCAGGATTAGACTATACTTCAGGTTCTCTTGGAAATGGATTAGGAATTGCTGTTGGAATGGCTTTAGGATTAAAAATGAATAAGAAAAATTCCAGAGTCTTTGTTATGTTAGGTGATGGTGAATGCCAAGAAGGTGCTATATGGGAAGCTGCTATGTGTGCAGTTCATTATAAATTAGATAATTTATATGCAATAGTAGATTACAATGGTCTTGAAGTAGATGGTTGGCTTAGAGAAGTAATGAACATTGAACCTTTTAAAGAAAAATGGGAAGCTTTTGGATGGAAGGTAAGAGAGATAGATGGACATGATATTGAAGAAATATTAAATGCATTCCAGTGGTGTTTAAAAGTTGGTGGTCCTGCAGTTATCATTGCTCATACTGTAAAAGGAAAGGGAGTTTCCTTTATGGAAAATGAGGTAGAATGGCATGGGCTTGCTCCAAATGAAGAGGAGTATAAGAAAGCCATGGAAGAATTAGAAAGGGAGGTGTCTTTATTATGAAGGAAATTTCCACAAGAGAAGCCTTTGGTGAAGCCATAGCTGAACTTGGAGAAATAAATAAAGATGTGGTTGTTATAGATGCGGATATCTCAAAATCAACATATACTACTACATTTCATAAAAAATTTCCTGATAGAGCTTTTAATGTAGGTGTGGCAGAACAAAATCTAATGCTTGTTGCTGCTGGTCTTGCTACTACAGGTAAAATAGTATTTACAAGTACCTATGCAGTTTTTGCAAGTATGCGTGCATGTGAGCAAGTAAGAACATTTATTTGTTACCCCAATGTTAATGTAAAAATACATGCAAGCCATGGAGGAATACAAGTTGGTGCTGATGGACCTACTCATCAAGGAACAGAAGATATAGCAATAATGAGAGCTTTACCTAATATGAAAGTAATACATCCTGCAGATGCTATTGCAACTAAAAAAGCAGTCTTTGAAATAGCTAAGGACTACGGTCCTACTTACTTAAGAACAATGAGAAATCCTTCTCCTATCATATATGATGATTCTTATAAATTTGAAATTGGAAAAGGAAATATTGTTTTAGATGAAGGAAATGATGTGGCAATAATAGCTACAGGTATAATGGTTCTTATGGCATTAGAAGCTACGAAACTACTAAAAGAAAGAGGAATTAGAGTTAAAGTTGTGGATATGAGTACTATTAAACCGATAGATTCTGAACTAATTATTAATTTAGCAAAAACTACAGGTGGAATTGTAACATGTGAAGATCACAATATAATAGGTGGATTAGGAAGTGCAGTAGCAGAGGTTCTTGTAGAAAATTATCCAGTTCCTATGAAAAGAATAGGATTAAAGGACACCTTTGGAGAATCTGGAAATTGGAAAGAATTATTTGAAATATATGGATTATCTCCTAAGCATATAGTTGAGGCTTGTATAGAAATAGTAAAAAATAAAGTTCGTTCTCTAAGTTAATCCCATAATTTCTCTTGCTTCCTTAGGAGATGCGATATCTACCCCTATTTCTTTTGCAATTTTTACAATTTTTTCTACAAGTTCTACATTACTTTTAGCTCTAATCCCAGGAGCAATATAAGGACTATCTTCAAAGCCACATCTAACCATAGTTGCTGATAAAGTCATAGCCATTGTTTGCATAAATATAAAATCTTCTCCTCCATAATATACAAGACCCCATAATGAATCTTCTGGTAAAAGCTCTGATAAAAAGATTATATTTTTAGGAGACGCAGGCATTGCTCCAGGAAAATTTAAACAAAAGTCAAAAAGGAAGGGCTTTTTAAAAAGCCCTTCCTTTATCAAATTTATAGCATTATTTATCATACCAACTTCAAATACTTCAAATATAGGTTTTATATTTTTCTCTTTCATTTTATTTGCCCAAAACTCAATATCCTTAGGAGAATTTATATAAACACCATCAAAAAAATTACAAGAGCCCATATTTAATGATGCGAGTTCAACTCCAGGCACATCAAGAGAAAGACTCCTTTGATAAGGAGTTAAAGAGGGATAACCACCAGTAGAACCATCTATAATAATATCTGTTTTAGCCTTAATTATTTCAATTGTTTCCCTAAAAAGAGTAAGATCATCAGTTAATTTACCTTTTTCATCTCTAACATGTAAATGAACATAAGAAGCACCAGCATTCCAACATTTATAAACTTCTTTTGCAATCTCATCTGGGGTTAGAGGATTATTATTACCTTCGCCCCATCCACCTACAGGTGCAACTCCGATTATTATCTTCTTTTTATTCATATAACCAATTACTCCTCCTTTATAACTGGAATTCTAACTATATCAGGATCTGTAAATTGATCTAATGCATCTCTTGAACAAGTAGAATAATCATCAATAACTGCTCCTTCATCTCCTGCTTGGAACCAATGTTTTATTCCCGGCTTAAAATAATACTGATCTCCAGGTCTCATTACTATCTCATGCCATACAGTAAAATATTTCCTTCTATATTCTGGTAATATAGCCTTAGGATATAAAGTAGGTTCTCCTTCTACATAAAGGTAAAGAGTTCCCCATCTTAATCTCATTATTTCCTCCTTCCCTGGATCATTTCCTACTGGAGGATGCCAATGCTCAGGACATATCCTTCTTGGTGGAACAACTATAACTTTTGCACTAATTCTTTCAGTATTGAAAAAAGTTAATGTCATAACACAAAAATTTTTAAGATCACTTAATCCAAAATCAGCAACCTCTACTTTTTCTTTTTCATCTTCTCTTATTACTACATGGGATTTATCAAAATATTCAAGAGCCCAATTTTTATATTTAATATATTCACTTTTAGTTATCATTTAATCTATTTCCCCCTTTGCTTTCAGGAGATTGATAAAAACATTAAGTCCTTTTTCAATTCTTTCCTCATAATCTTTTTCATAGATTTGTCCATAAAGTTGTTTATAAAAAGCTATTGCTATGGAATCTTTTTCAGAAATTTCCAATGCAAAATCTATTGCTCTTTTCTCTGCCATTTCATTTTCAACTATTTCATTTATTATTCCCAAATTTTTTGCTTCCTCTGCTGACAACTCTATTCCTGTAAGAGATAAATAGTTAATTAATTTTTTATTTAAAGTTCTTCCAATACCTGCAAGAGCCATCATAGGTACTAAACCAACTTTTATCTCTGGGAAACCAAATTTTGCATCTTTTCCAGATATAGCAAAATCACATGCATCTACCAAACTTAATCCTCCCCCAAAAGCTCCTCCCTTTATTGCACAGATAATAGGTTTACTTAATTTTATAATTGAAAGATGTAGATTTATAAATTCTTCTCCAAATCTTTTTAATTCCAATACTGTCTTCTCTTTATAATTTCCCAAATCTCCTCCACCACAAAAGATATTTCCTTTTGAAGATAAGACAATTGCTCTTATGTTACTATTTTTCTCAGCCTCTCTTAAAGAAGAAATTATTTCTTGCATCATTTCTATATTCAATTTATTTTGCATATCTGGACGATTTAGTCTTAATATTAATATTGGTATTTTTTCTTCAACTTCTATATATTTATACATAACAGTCATCCTTATATAAAATTTTTTTAAGACTTGATAACAGATTTCACTAATGAAAGAGTTTCTGAAATATCTCCCTTTTCAATTGTTTCAAAAATATTTCTCTTCTCTAATTCATCAGCAAGATCATACAAAAAGTCCATCCATTCAAAGGTTTTTGTAAAAACCTTTACAGGATCTAACCTTTGAGGAAAGACATCAGCAGTAATCCAAGAATTATATCCAATTTTCTTAAGATAAAGGACAAACTCAATATAGTCCCAAAAATTTATAGTACCTGGAATCATATCCCAATCCCAATTTCTATAATTATCATTTATATGTACATAAAATAATCTTCCAGTACTTCCTAAGATAGAAAGACTCTTTGAAGGAACCTCTAAGGCTTGGAAGGCATGCCCTACATCTAAGGTAACTCCTACATTATCTCTACCTACTTTCTCACAGAAATATGCAGCCTCTCCAGCATTCCCTATAATTACATGCATTCTTGGTTCACATAGCTTATACTCAATACTAATCTTCACATCCTTTCTATAATCAGCACATTCTCTTATGCTTTCCACTGTATAATTCCATGCATTTATATAATTGATTTCAAAAGGATAATCATTTCCATCATTTAGAAGAGCGCATGTTACTAAATTGCATCCAAGCTCATATGCAAAATCCATGGCAGTTTTCATATACTTAATGGCTTCTTCCCTTGTCTTTTTATCAGGGGAGGAGAAGGAACCAAATCTCCATTTTTCCTCTGCTTTTACATTAAGATTAACAGAAGAAACTTGAAAATTATAATCCTTTAATAGTTTTTTCAAAAGAACAGGGTCCTTAAAATCTGAAGGATAAATAACTTCTAATCCAGAACATTGATGTACTTTCTTTGCAAGTTCAAATTTTTCCTCTAAGGACCTTGCTGGCTGATATTCAGCAAATCTATCAGATAATTTACCTAAAAATCCAGTAATTATTGCATATTTAGGTCTCATGCTGTCTTTTTCTCCTTTCTTCTTAAATTTTTCCACCAAGAGGTCTGAGAGATAAATGAAAATGCAACAAGTATTAAAAGAATTATACTTATAGGTCTTGTAATAAATGGAAGAATACTTCCATTTGATGTTAATAAAGTTCTTCTTAAATTAACATCAATCATAGGACCCAATATTACTCCCAATACAAAAGGTGCCATAGGATAGCCCATCTCTACTAAAAGATATCCTATTAGTCCCAGAATTACCATAACTTTAATATCAAAAAGACTTACATTTATAGCATAGGCTCCTATCACACATAATGCAGCAACAATTGGCATTAAAATTTCATTTCTTGTTTTTCTTAAGATAGGTACAAGAACAGATGTCAATAATGATCCACAAATAAGTAAAAGGAAAGAAGCTATAGCAAGAAGAGCAGACATTTCATATATATAATTAGGGAACTCAAATTGTAACATAGGACCAGGTCTTACACCATGAAGTAGTAGTGCCCCAAGTAAAACTGCAGCAGGTGGACTTCCAGGAATTCCTAAGGTCAATAATGGTATTATTGCTCCACCTATACATGCATTATTACCTGTTTCCGAAGCTATAATACCTTCATAGGCTCCTTTTCCAAATTGTTCTGGATACCTACTACTCCTTTTTGCGATATCATAAGAAAGCCAAGATGCTACATCTTCACCAACACCAGGAATTATCCCTACATAAACTCCTATAACCCCTGATCTTAAAACACATACAATATGATCTTTAACTATCTTAAGGAGCTTCAACAGACTCGTTTTTGATTCCTTAATCTCAACCGCCTCTGTAGCAATATACCTTAATGAAATTAGGACTTGAGGTATACCAAAAACTCCTATCATAGCAGGTACATATGCTATACCCCCAAGAAGTTCTTTAATACCAAAGGTAAATCTTGGAAAACCATGAAGTCCATCCATACCAATACAAGAGACTAAAATTCCTAAAAGTCCTGCTATCCAACCTTTAATTGCCAAATCAGGTGATGTTAAGGATCCACAAATCGTTACTCCAAATAGTGCTAAAAGGGTAAATTCTGGTGATGTAAATTGTAAAGCAATTTTACTTAACTGAGGCGCTATTATCAAAAGACATAACATTCCAAATAAACTGCCTAAAAAAGAGGCAAATCTTGTCAAAAATAATGCTTCTTTTGCTTTTCCTTGTTTTGCTAAAGGATAACCATCAAGAGCTGTTGCTGCAGAAGCCGGAGTACCAGGAATATTTATAAGAACCGCAGAAATGCTTCCTCCAAAAATAGCCCCATCATATATACAAATAAGTATTGGTATAGCTAATTTTTCAGGAAGTCCAAAGGTTACGCCAGTCAATAAAGCTATACCCATAGTAGCTGTAAGTCCTGGAAGTGCTCCAATTATTATTCCTAATATAGTGGAAAGAATCATTAACATCATGATTTGAGGATCCATTAAATAGTTGACAAGAGCTTGAAAAAATACTAACAAGCCCATACACCTATATACCTCCTCAATTAACAAAGATAGGATCCCCCTCTTAGGGGAGGGGGATCCTTGCTAAGGTACCAAAACTATATGTAATTATAAGCGAAGCAACAGCAGAAATTAGAATGATTCTCCACCAAGAAGTTGCTCTTAAGAAAAGCATGGAAATTGTTAAGAAAATAAATGTTGCCCAAAAGAATGGCAGTCTTCCTATCAATATAAAAGTATATATGATTATTAGAGCAACCATTATAACGGATTTTACAAAATTTTCTGATTTAATAACTTGTATAATATTTATGATATCTTTTTTAGAAATCTTCCCTCCAGATCTTAAACCATTTATTAGTATAAATAATCCCATAATCATTAATATAACTGCTATTATTGCAGGTAAAAAGCCAGGCGCTATATAAAATTCTTGTTCTACAGTTCCTTTAAGACCTGTAACAGGCATTCTTAGTGATTCAATTAGTATATAAATTGAAAGACATATTAGTATGATGGAGAAAATAACATCTGCCTTTCTTAAAGATTCTTTCTTAAGCAATTTACATACCTCCTAAATTAAAAGGCTGGTTTTGGTATATCAAATTTTTCAGGAGACTCTTTCACAAGTCCAGCATCCCATGCAAGCCATGCAAATATACTTTCTAATGTTTGAATAAATGACTTAGCTCTTGTACCATATAATCCATAAACAGTTATATAGTTTTTCTCCGCAAAGTTCTTAACCTCTTCTGATCTTAATGCATATATAAATGCAGACCTTATCTTTGTTATTACATCGGCAGGAACATCATAAGGAACAGAAAATCCTAACATTTGCTTAATTTCAGGTATCTTCTTAAATTGAGGTACAAACTCTACTATAGATGGAATCTTCCCAATTCCTGGAACATCTAAAGCAGTCTTTTCTATAGCAGCTAAGGCTCTTAATTTTCCAGCCTTTAAAAATTCACTTTGCTCTTGTAATGAGGTCATTACAGCATCTACTTCACCAGAAAGACAAGCTACATTAGAAGGATAGCTTCCTGGATATGGTATATATTTTAATTTAAGACCTGTTACTTTAACTAAATACATTAACTTCATATGATGAATAGCTCCTGGAATAGATGCGCCAATTTTAATTTCCTTTGTTTTTGCTGCTTCTAAAACTTCTGCCATACTCTTATATGGTGAGTCACTTCTTACAGAGAATAATTCTGGAGATCCTCCAAGAATAAAACTTTCCCATACTTTTGTTGTATATTGAAATGCACCGTTCAAGGGCATCAAGAGAATTCCCTCCGAATGACCAAGCCAAGTATATCCATCGTGTTTTTGTTGCCACACATAGTTTACAGCTTCTGCCCCTTGAGCACCAGTCATATTTGCAACATTTATAGGAACCTTTAAATACCTTTGCATCACACCAGCAAGAGTTCTATTTGTTAAATCAGTTCCACCACCAGCTGCAGCAAAACATGCAATGGTTATTGGTCTTTCTGGCCAAGCTCCAGCAATATTAGTTGAAAGTGTTAATAAACCTAAGAGCAATAAAGAGATTAAAAATACTCTATAAACTTTTAACATATTTTGATTACCTCCCCTCATAATTTTAAATTAATATTTTGTTGAGGAGACATGATAAAAATTTTATAAGATATTTCACCTCCTTTTAAAGTGTATACTGTATACTAAAATAAGATTATCATAATTAAATTTTTATGTCAATAGAATTGAGATTGTTAAAAAATTAGGTTTAAAATAGGATAGATTTTAGAGAATAAAAGAGAAGGTTTGTAAAATAATTAAATAATTTTCTTTTATGATATAATTTAAAAAGAGAAGATTTTAAAGAATCTTCTCTTTAAATTAGATTTTAGAGGAAAAAGTATGAGTTTAAATGGAGATTTAAAAAGCTTATCAATATGGGATGTTCTTGAAATATTATCATTTGGTAGAAAGACAGGAAGACTTCAATTAACTCATGGTTCTAAAAAAACAGATGTATATTTTGAGGATGGAAAGATTAAACATATTAAAGCTGATAATTGTGAAGATGAATATGCAATTTTAGGTCTCTCTTTTTGGAAAGAAGGACTTTTTACCTTTTATCCAGATGAAAAAGCTCCTAAATCTAATTTAAATTTAGATCCACTACGTATATTGGTAGATGTTTCAAAAGATATAGATCTTATTGAATATTTAGGGGATCTTATTTTTCTCTTTGTAAATGCAACTAATTTAACTGAGGAAGAAAGGAATATAGGTTTATTTTTTGATGGAGTTAAAACTGTTAAAGATATTGTTTTAAATTCACCATATGGAGAATTTAAAACTTTAAGAATTATAGAGAAGCTTAGAAAAAATAGAAATATTTTAAGAATAGATGATAATCTTAACTTATTCTGGATTTATACTTTTTGGAGATACTTTATTTTTACCTTAGAAAAAGGAAATGAAAGGGATTTTCGCAAGAAATGGTCTGAGCAACTGAATAAAATGATTCTTAATTATAAACTTGTATTTGAACTTTTAACCCGTGATAAAAAAGTAGAATGGTTTAATATATTTCCACTTATCAAGGATATTCCTAATGATGATTTCTTTTCAATAATAAAAGATGTTTTCTATTTTATTGAGAATTATAGAAAACTTGAAATAAATAGTGTAATAGAGGCAGGAAAAATTATGTTTCTTTCACAAGAATTGGAACCTTATATGGAAAAGATTTATGTTGCTACTAAATATAGTGATATTATAGAGGAGAATATTGTGTTATGGTTTTTTGATGGGCAAAGAAATATCAAATATATTTTAGAAATTCTTCCTTTCGGAGAATTAAGAAAACTACAGCTTATAAAAAATATTATGGATAAAAAACTTGTTCTACCCTTAGGACATAATCTAAAATTAGATTTATTAAACTATTTCTTTGTTTTTTGGCAAGATATATTAACAAAACTTGAAAAGAAAGGAAAGGGAGAAGAGTTTAAGAATAAATGGGATAGATTTATCTATGAGAATCTTTCCGATGTAAAGCATATTTTCTCCAATCTAACATTTGAGACAAAGCAGAATTTTCCATATTTTTATAGAAATATTGAGAAATCCAATGAGAATGAACTAAAAGCTTTTTTAAAGGACGCAATTAAAGTTGTTATAGAGTATAGTAAAAATATAATTTCTAATAAAGATATAGAAGATTCTATAAATATGATTTTTCAAAATGTTGAAAGATATTCTTCTTCAGAGGTTAAAGAAGCCATAGTAAATCTTATTAATTATTTTTATAAAACATGATTCCTGAAGAAGAAAGAGATATATTAATAGTAGAGGATTCACCTACTCAGTCAGAATATCTAAGGAAAATCCTTAGAGATTATAATTATACTTCTTTTGTTGCTCTAAGTGGGGAAGAAGCCTTAGAGATACTAAAAACTCACACTCCTAAAATAGTAATTTCAGATATTGTTATGTCAGGAATAGATGGTTATGAATTATGTAAAATTATAAGAAATGATGAAAGATTAAAAGATATTATTTTTCTTTTACTTACTATACTTTCAGATCCCAAAGATATAATAAAAGGATTAGAGGTAGGAGCGGATGGTTTTATTACTAAACCATATAATTTAAATTATCTAATTTCCACAATTCAATTTCTTATATCCACAAGAGAGTTAAGAAAATTTATTGGCATTGAATCTATAATAGAATTAAATATATTAGGTAAAAAATATTCCATTAGACCATCTCAAGTTCAAATATTAGATTTACTCCTATTAACATATGAAAAATATATAGAAAAAAGTAGGGAAATTGAAGAACTTAAATTAGAAATTGAGAGACTAAACAAAGAAATTCTTAGAATATATGAAAAGGATAAGGAATATGATTATCTCATAATTCTACAATATCTTTATCAAACTTTATTCCTTTATATTTTTCAATCTCTTGGAGAGCGGTATCAATCCCAAGGGAAGGTCTATATGGTCTATGAGATGATATTGCCTCCACAACATCTGCAACAGATACAATTCTTGTTGATAAAGAAATTTCTTCATTTTTTAAGCCTTCTGGATAGCCTGATCCATCAAGTCTCTCATGATGCTTATATACAATATCAAAGACATCATTAGGAAAATCTATATTTTTTAGCATATCATAACTCTTTAAAGGATGAGTTTTTACGATATCCATCTCAATAGAAGTTAATCTTCCGGGCTTATTTAAGATTTCTCCAGGAATACCAATTTTTCCTATATCATGAAGGAGAGCTCCTACTCTTATGTTCTCTATTTTCTCCTTTGAAAAACCCATAAATTCAGCTATCTTTAATGAAAGGTGTGCAACTCTCTGTTGATGAAAAGAAGTATATGGATCTTTATTTTCTATTATAGTAGAGAAAGCATTAATTATCTGATGATAGATACGGTTAAGTCGTGTTATATTCTCTTTTAATTCTCTTTCAAGAACTTTTCTTTAACTAATTTTAATTTATTAATAAAATCATAGATTTCTTCAGGATATATCTCAAAATATTTAGATAAATCATCTCCTATTATCTTTTTCAAAGTATTAAAATAATGACTAAGCTCAGTTAAATCCAACTCCAGAACAGGAAAGGGAATATTATTAAAAATCAGAAGATAATCCTCCCTCTAAAAATGTATATGATTTTATTATACCATTGCTAAAAATAATTACAGAGGATAATGATCTTATATTCTCCTTTTCCTTAGATAGATTAAAATAATTATATTTATGGCTAAAACTATTAAGAATATAGCTAAATAGAATATTAAAGGACGTATCTCAAAAATAGAAATAAAAGCTTCTTTCTTTTCAACAAGATTAAAAGATGATGTATTTCCAAGCTTTGTCATTATAAATACCTGACCATATATCTTTCTAATATTATTAATATCTTCTAAAAAATTGTTAAACTTAATAAGGGAACTTTCATCGTTGTATAAGATAACATAAAGTTTTCCGTTACCTCCAAGAGGAGAATAGTCGGACTGCATAACTATATCTGTTGTAAAACCATCAAAGAAAATACCTAAATCCTTCTTAAGAATAAATTTATTTCCTTCTGGTTTTACCCATAGATTCTTCTCAATCTTCTTTAATCTATCATCGTGGAAATTACCTATAAATAATATATCCTTATCCTTCATTTCCTCTTTTAATTCATCTCCTAATATAGTTTTAAAATTATAAATATTACCTGTATTTTGAGAAACCTTTCCTATCAACGTAGCCATTAATGATATCTCATAAGGAGAAGGATTTTGAGGGAACCATATATAGATATCCTGGTAATTTCCATTCCATATGTTCCTTAGATTAGGATATTCTTCTACATAACCTTTATTTAGATAAATAACCGAATCTCCATCTATTTTTGTCCATGCAATTTCATCATATCTTTTATCACAGTCAACATTCTTTAAAGCATGATAAACTTTTATCTCAACATTCCATTCTTTTTCTTTTAATAAGTCCTTAGGAAAATATGCCTTCAATCTTCCATTCTCTCTATTCTCTCCATCCAATCTTTCCGCTTTTATAGGAATTCCGTTTATATATAGTGTTATACCTGATCTTTCTGGATCCAGAATAGGAGAATGAGAAAATTTAAGCTCTATATAAGAGCCTGCCTGTACTGACTGATAACCTATAGGTAGCTTAAAGGAAAAGGAAAAAGCTTGATGATGGGCTCCTGAAATCACCACATTACTATAACCCAGATCTTTTAAAGTCAAAACCTTCTTACTTTCAACTTTCCTTTCAGTTAAAGAAGATTCAGCTGTTATAATAACAGGATTCGTCTCTGTTAACTTTATCTGATTAGGATTTAATAAGTAACTTATGGACTTTTCAATACCTTTTCCTTTTCCAGAAATATATATTTGCAAGTTATCATTGTAT
>Ga0078972_1001025_pt1 | contig 39240 bp, 37 predicted proteins | sample YelNatPaOPGAMG01_FD_67568 | JGI IMG/M metagenome (GOLD analysis project Ga0078972, IMG submission 67568) | Hot spring thermophilic microbial communities from Obsidian Pool, Yellowstone National Park, USA - OP-RAMG-01 (SPADES assembly) (version 2) | ecosystem: Environmental > Aquatic > Thermal...
TTTAATAGTGCAAAAAATTATTTGAATCTATACAAAAATTATTTACGATTTAAGCCATACACAGATTGTAAGGGCAATAATAAGAACAAGAATGGAAAATCACCCTTAGAAGTTTGTGGAGCAGTACTAAAAAGTAAAGATTGGCTTAAAAATGCTCTGACTTTTTATTAATTTTATCAACCGTTTGTAGGGGACACTTCCTAGAATTGTAAGCAGTCTTTTATAAAAAAATTTTTTAGTTTAATGATACTTTAATATACTTCCTCCAATAAATTCTCGAAGAACTGAATCACCTGGAATTGGTGAATCATCTTCAACAGGTTCTACAGATTCAAGCATTTTTCTTACACGAGAGGCTCTTTCGTATGCATCTTCTCGCAGTGGGTCGCCTTCATATTTCTTTTCCCATTCTCTAAAATGTTCTAATAATTTTGGACGATAAAGCGGCACTTCATAAGGCATTGCTGTATTAATAATGTAATCTGCAGTATTACAGTAAGGTAAAATATTTCTTTTTTCCGAAGAACGAACATAATGCCAGTGCAATAAAGTTTGTTCGGGATTGTATGCACGATGAACAGAATCTCTTAACATTCTGCGGATTAATCGTAAATCTGTCCATCTGATATATTTTCCATCTGGCATTTTCATCTGAAGAAGTGGTTCCAGATAAAGTTTGAATTTTTGTTCTAATGGAATTTCTTTGCTGAATTCAGGAAATAATCCGTGGAGGCTGTCAATCAGCAATACTTCGTCTTTCTCTATTTTCAAAGGGGTTCTGTCTAAATATCTTTTCCCTTCTTTGAAATCATAATAAGGAATTTTTACTTCTTCTCCATTAGCTAATTTTTTTAAGTGTTCATTTATCAGTTCAAGGTCTAATGCCTGAGGTGTTTCAAAATCATAATCACCAAATTCATCTTTTGGATGAAGTTCTAAATCGAAGAAGTAATTATCAACAATTAAAGGGACAAACTTCATTCCCATTTTATTTAATCTTTGCTCAAGTTTTAATGTTGTAGTAGTTTTACCAGAAGAAGAAGGACCGCTTACCATAACCATTTTTAATTCTTTGCTGCGTTCTTTAATTAATTCTGCTGCAGTATCAAGTTGAGTTTCATAAGCTGTTTCTGATTCATGAACAATTTGCGGAAATTCTCCTTTTCTTATTCTTTCATTAAGAGCTTCAACTGTATGAAGATTATGAGATACAGCCCAGTCAAGTGAATTCCATACTTTAGCCCATGGAATGAATTCAGAAGGTTTTGACAGATGCTTTGATTCAGCTCTTCTTCTTCGAGCGGCTTCTTCTCTATATAATATAAATTCTTTGGCTACTTTAGCATGACCATTTTCAATCAATACTTTTTCAACCATATCCTGAATTTCTTCTACATGTGGTTTATAACCCTCTTCATATTTTTCTTCTAATAATGCGATAACCTGTTTTGCTAATTCTTCTGCACGTTGTCTATCGCGCCCGCCCACAGCAACAGCTGCTCTGTAAATCACATTAACAATTCTTTCAGGATTGAATGGTACAATTGCTCCGCTTCGCTTGATAACATATTTGAACTTTCCCATTTTATCACTCTTTTTTGTTTGCAAAAATAAGCAACAGAATTTGTGTTCTAAAGTTATTGCTTATGACATTTTTTATGTTACTGTTTCTTAGGATAACCTACTGTTTGTGCTAAAATAATTTTTTGATTTGAATTTAGTTTCAATGCTTCAGGAAGTTTTTCTTTGTTTACCATTCCTCTTACTACACAGGCAAATCCTTCGGAAGCGCAATATAAATAAACATTTTGAGCAATGAATCCACAATCTGCAGCAACAAATAATAATTTATCTTCTTCATTTGCACGAGAAACTTTTGAAAAGTCTGCAACATAAACTAAGTTGAGTGGAGCAGTTTTAACAAAATCTTGAACGCCACAATATTCTCTTATATCACCTCTGGTCACAAGTTTTAATTCATTTTCTTTTGCATTGTAAATATAAGCTCCATTTTGAAGCACAACATAAATATCATATTCCTGCCAGTTCATTGCAGATGGAACTGTTCTTTTTCCGCTTTCAGGACGATTAATGCCATAAGCAGCCCACAGCAAATTTGATAAATCTTGGAGTGGTATTTCTTTTGTGTCAAAACTTCTTGTTGACGAACGAAGTTTTAAAGTCTGCATTAATGGTTTGCCAATTTCTGTTTGTGGTGCAGGAAGTTTAATTACCTCGCTTTCCTGTGCTCTTAAAATTGAAAAACATATTAACAGAATAATTATTGAGGTTAAAATTCTTTTCATAATTACCTCCTTAATATTTTTTTTATTCATAAATATTTATAAGTGTTTTTTTAGAGGCAATCATTTTTTTAACTCTGAAACTTTCGAACCAATCAATTGCACTTATAATGGATGGAATTGCTGAGCTTAAATGCGTCCCATTTTTAATAGTAATAAGTTCAACATTTGCTCCATGTGAGTTAAAATAATTTTGTGCACTCAATGAATTTTCATAAGGCACAAATTCATCTGCATCGCCGTGAAATAATTTTGTCGGAGATACAGGTACAAAGTTTATCAAACTATTTTCTTTCAATGCTTCAGTAAAATCTTTTTCACTTCCATTGAGAAATGAACTTAAAAATTTATTATTGAATAATTTTGATAAATCATTTGTAAGTTCAGCATTAATTTCAGAAGCGGTTTTTGTTCCATCAAATAATAATGGAATTTTTTCTGCATATGGAGAATTGAATATTGAATCAATTTTATTCCAACCATAAATATCATTGTAAGCTACAATTAAGAAGGCAAGAAAAGAAGGTTGCTCATAAAATTTATTTTTTAAAATTAATTGTGAAGTTAAATAAAGGTCATAAGCCCCAGCCATTGGAGCAGAAGCAGTAATATTAATTTCATTTCTATAATTTTTTTCAATTTCTCTTTGAGCAGCAAGAGTTACATATCCGCCTTCGGAATAACCAATTAAAAATACTTGGCCATTTAATTTGATACCAAGATTTTGTGCAGTTAATCTCGATACTCTAATAAAATCAATAACCGCATCTGCAGAAGATTTTGCATGATGATAAGGATGAATCATGTTTGATTCGCCAAGTCCAAGATAATCAGGAACAATTGTAAAATAGCCGGCAGAAGCTCCTGCAAATCCTTCAATTTCATAATAAGGATTTACTGAACCCACATTATTTCTTTTTGTTTGAGTTCCATGATGAACACTTAAAAGTGGGAGGTTATCAATTCCTTTTGGAACAAACACAGCGCCAGAAGCTTTTACAATTCTACCCCGTGGATTTAATGTTGTATAAACAATTTTATAAACATCAACATCATAAATAAATTTGTTTTTTAGTGATTCATCAATATTAAATTCTTTAATAAGTGATTTTAACTGCTCGGCTTTTACACTTATTAAAAATTCGTAACTGATTAAATCTGCTCGCTGATTAAAAACAGGTTCAACAGGAAAATTATATTCACACGAAATTAAGAAGACAAGAAGCAAAAAGAGAAGAATTATATTTTTCAAATAATTTATCATGAGTTTATTCTTTATAAAAATGTGACATTAGAAATTCATATAAGCCTGACGGCATGCCTCCAATTAATCTTGATGAAATTACAGTAGGCAAAGGAAATTGAATAATTCGTTTTTCTTTTTTAATGCCACTTAGAATGATATCTGCGGCTTTTTCAGACGACATTAAAAAAGGCATCTTAAATTCATTTTTATCTGTCATCGGTGTTTTAACAAAACCGGGTTTGATTGTTATAACTTTTATGCCGTAAGGTTTTAATTCTACTCTTAAACCCTCAAGAAAAATTGTGGCTGCTGCTTTGCTTGCACAGTAAAAACTACTTTTAGAATATCCTCTGTTGTCGGCAAGACTTGAAACTCCCGCAATAATTCCATTTCCTCTTTTTAAAAAATCTGGGATTAAGTTTTCAATCCAATAAACAAGACCAAAGAAATTTACTCCAAATGTTTCTCTCGCATATTCTGAATTAAAATTTTCAATATTCATTCTATAGCCCACGCCTGCATTTAATATTGCTAAGTCAATATCTCCAATATCATTTTTAATTTTTTTATAGGTGTTTTCAACTTCTTCTTTATTGCTGACATCGCACTTAAGTGAAAATATTTCTGCAGAATGATTTTGTTCTTCTTTGAATTTTTCGAGTATGTCAAGTCTTCTTGCACAAAGAATTAACTTGCATTTTTCATTTGACAGCTTTTCGGCTAATGCTTTTCCTATTCCGGAAGAAGCTCCCGTTAAAAGAATTGTTAAGCCTGTAAATTCCATAACCCAGAAATTTTTAATGTAAATTTATCTTTTAGTTTTGAATTACACTAATAGGTAGTTGCATCGAGAACACGATTTTTTCTATATTTTTTTAAAGAGAGAACAAAAATTCGTATCTTTTGAAAAACTAATAAAGAAATATGGATATAGATTTTATAGAAGTTGAAAATGTTATGGTAAACTCAGAAATCTGGGAAACCAATTTTGAGTGCGATTTATCGAAATGCAAAGGTGCATGTTGCACAATGGAAAGCCGCTATGGTGCACCATTAAAAGAAGAAGAAGTAGAAATTATTAATAAATTACTTCCAATAATTAAAGAATATTTACCCGATGAACATAAAAAAGAAATTGAAAAGAATGGTTTCTGGTTCAAAGTTCATGATGAAATAATGACAAGAAGTATAAACAACCGTGCCTGTGTGTTTGTAACTTATGAAGGCGATATTGCAAAGTGTGCAATTGAAAAGGCTTATCATGATGGAAAGATTGATTTTATTAAACCTATTTCTTGTCATTTATTTCCAATAAGAGTTTCAAATTTTGGAGGGCATGTTTTAAGGTTTGAAAAGTATTCTGAATGCCAGCCTGCACTCGAAAAGGGAGATAAAACATTAACTACAATTTTTAATTTTTGTAAAAGTGCACTTGAGCGGGCATTCGGAAAAGATTGGGTTTTGAAAACAAAAAAGGTAATTGGGTAAACTATGTTGTCGTTACAACAAAAAATAGCATTACAACAAAAACTTTCACCACAGCAAATTCAGTATCAAAAATTACTTCAATTAAATACATTAGCATTAGAACAGAGGATTAAAACTGAACTCGAGTTGAACCCGATACTCGAAGAAACAATGGAAGAAGAAGTATCGCTGGAACAACTCGAAGAAGAAGCAGATGAGCAGGATGATGTTACAATTGATGAGGAAGAGGAAGAAACTTATAACAGCAAAGAAGATGAATTTGATTTAGAAGATTTTATGAACGATGTTGAATATGAGTATGAATTTGACAGGTTGAACAGAAGTCAGGAAGAAGAAAAATTTTATCCGGTTGCACCACAGAGAAAATCATTGAGAGATAGTTTAATTGACCAGCTGCATATGCTCGATTTAACTGAAGAGGAGATGATACTTGGAGAAAATATAATTGGAGCACTTGATAAAGATGGTTACTTCAAAGAAGACCTTGAGAAATTTGTTAATGATTTAAAATTATTTGAAGGAATTGATGTTGATGTTAAAAAAGCAGAAAAGGTCTTAAGCTTAATTCAAACACTTGACCCGCCGGGACTTGGTGCAAGGAATCTTCAGGAATGTCTTCTGGTTCAAATTAGAAATTCATCTTTTGACCCTTATTATTCATATATTGCAGAAAAAATTCTTGAAAAACATTTTGATGATTTTGTAAATAAGAGATTTGATAACATTCAAAAAAATCTTAATCTGTCAAAAGAAACGCTTAAAACAGCTATAAGCATTATTCAAAAATTAAATCCCAAACCAGGCGAAGGAAATATTGATGCAGAAGAAGTAAACCAAATTACTCCTGATTTTATAATTGAAAAAGTTGATGATAATTATATAGTTACACTCAACGATAAAAGTGTGCCTTCAGTTACAATTAGTAAAACTTATCTTGAAATGCTTGAGTCTAACAAAAGGAAAAGAAAAATTTCTGAGAGAGATAAAGAAACACACAAATTTTTGCGAGAGAAATTTGAATCGGCTAAATGGTTTATTGCATCATTACAGCAAAGAAGGCATACACTTTTGAAAATCATGCAAACAATCCTTGAAAAGCAATATGAATTTTTTGAAAATGGTCCCAAATATTTAAAACCAATGATTTATAAAGATATTGCAGATGAGATTGGAATGGATATTTCTACAATAAGCCGAGTTGTAAATGGAAAGTATGTTCAAAGTCCTCAAGGAATTCATGAGTTGAAATATTTCTTCAGCGAAGGACTTGCTACTGACAGCGGAGATGAAATTTCAAATAAACATATAAAGGAATTGATAAAAGAAATATGTGAAAATGAACCCAAAGACAATCCATACAGCGATGACAAAATTGCAAGCATACTTCAGGAGAAAGGAATTCATATTGCAAGAAGAACAGTAGCAAAGTATCGTGAACAATTGAAAATTCCTATTGCCCGTCTGCGTAAAAAATTATGATTTTAGACATCATCTTAATTGTTCTTTTATTTTCAGTTTTTGCTTTTTCTCATTCTTTTCTTGCTTCAAGTAAGATTAAGAATAAGCTAATTAAAAATATAGGAGAAAAAATTGCATTCTATCGATTATTCTACAATTTTACTTCTGTAATTCTGTTTCTTGTTTTCTACATCCTTTCTCCTAAACCTGACATATTAATTTATGACTTACATTATCCTTTTGATATTATTACATTTACAGCTCAGATAATTTCTTTTGGAGGATTAATCTGGTCATTAAAAGGAATTGACTTGAAAGAATTTGCAGGAATATCGCAAATCATTAGATTTATGAAAGGTCAATATCAAATTGAAGATGCAGATGCAAGAGAAACTTTTAGAATTAGCGGAGCAGGTAAATTTGTTCGCCATCCAATTTATTTTTTTTCAATTTTGTTTTTGGGATTAAGACCATCAATGGATTTATTTTATTTTGTTACTTTCATTTGCATTGTAATTTATTTTTATATTGGTTCAATTTATGAGGAAAAGAAATTGGTGGAAAAATATGGAATAACTTATCAGATATATCAAAAACAGGTCCCAAGACTTTTTCCATCTAAGATTTTTTTCAAATAAATAATTAAAGAAAATTAAAAATTTTCAGGAGACATAAATGAAAGTTCGTTCAACAACAATAATTGGAGTAATAAAAGATGGTAAAGCTGCACTTGGTGGAGATGGTCAGGTAACACTTGGCAATACAGTTATGAAACATAATTCAGTGAAAATTAGAAAATTGTTAAATGGCAAAGTACTGTGCGGATTTGCCGGTTCAACTGCCGATGCATTTACTCTTCTCGAAAGATTCGAAGAAAAACTTGAAGCCTACAGCGGAAATGTTAACAGAGCAGTAGTCGAATTAGCTAAAGACTGGAGAACTGATAAATATTTAAGAAGACTTGAAGCAATGCTTGCTGTTCTATCTCAGGAAAAAGCATTTATTGTGTCAGGCACTGGAGATGTAATTGAACCTGAAGACAATATTGTTGCAATTGGAAGTGGCGGAATGTATGCACTTGCAGCTGCAAAAATGTTAAAAAAGTATAGCAACTTATCAGCAAAGGAAATTGTAGAAGAGGCACTTAAAACAGCAGCAGAAATTTGTATTTACACAAATGACAGAATAACTATCGAAGTTATTGAATAAAAAGTTCTGGAGAAATTTTATGAACGACAATTTAATGAAACAACTTACTCCCTCACAAATAGTTAAAGAACTGGATAAATATATAATTGGACAAGACGAAGCTAAAAGAGCTGTAGCAATTGCACTGAGAAACAGATGGCGTCGTCAAAAAGTTGAGGAGAGCATTAAAGAAGAAATAATGCCAAATAATATTATTTTGATTGGACCAACAGGAGTTGGAAAAACAGAAATTGCAAGAAGACTTGCAAAATTAGCCGGTGCACCGTTTGTTAAAGTTGAAGCTTCAAAATATACTGAAGTTGGTTATGTTGGACGTGATGTTGAATCAATGATTCGTGATTTAACAGAAATTGCAGTTAATATGGTTCGTTCGGAAAAAACTCTCGAAGTTAAAGAAAAAGCAGAAAGAATGGCAGAAGAAAAAATTCTCGATTATTTAATTCCACCTGTAAGAAAATCAGTTAAAGCCCAGGATGAAAATGAAGAAAGCGAAGAAGTCCGTAATGAAAGAACTAGAGAGTGGATGAGAGAAAAGCTGCGCAAAGGTGAACTTGATGAAAGAATGATAGAATTTGATGTTTCAACTCCTGCATTTGGAATGCAGGTTCTTGGTCCAATGGGAATGGATGATATTACAATGAATCTTCAGGATATGTTGAGCAGCATGATTCCAAAAAAGAAAAAGAAAAGAAAAACTACTATAAAAGAAGCACGACAAATTCTTGCACAGGAAGAAGCAGAAAAATTAATTGATATGGAAGCAGTTCAAAGAGAAGCAATTCAAAGAGTGCAGGAATCTGGAATTGTGTTCATTGATGAAATAGATAAAATTGCAGGAAGTAAAAGCACTCAAGGACCAGATGTTTCCCGCGAAGGTGTTCAAAGAGATTTGCTTCCAATTGTTGAAGGTTCTACTGTAAATACTAAATACGGACCTGTAAAAACAGAACACATCCTGTTTATTGCATCAGGAGCTTTTCATGTATCCAAACCATCAGATTTAATTCCAGAACTTCAAGGCAGATTTCCAATTCGAGTTGAACTGAAAAGTTTAACAGAAGAAGATTTTATTAAAATTCTTACTCTGCCTGAAAATGCTCTCCTAAAACAATATGCTGCGCTGCTTCAAACAGAAGGAGTTCAAATTGAATTTACAGATGAAGCTATAAAAGAAATAGCAAGAACTGCTGCACTTGTAAACGAACAGGTTGAAAATATTGGCGCAAGAAGATTGCATACAATATTAACAACATTATTGGAAGATATTTTATTTGATGTGCCTGATAAAATGCCAGAGTCAACTATTAAAATTACTGGGGAAATGGTTAAGCAGAAATTAGATAAAATTGTAAAGAACAGGGACCTCAGTAAGTATATTCTTTAATTGTTTTTTATAAGAGAACATATATGCAAATAAATAAATTCCTTTATCTTCTGCCTTTATTATTTTTATTTATTTCATGTAATTCTTCTGACCCGGCAATAAAAATTATCAATCTTGATGCTGCCAAAAATGCAGTTCAAAATTATTATGAATCGGGACTTTATGATTATGAATGTTCTAAAATAATTGATGAGGCTATAAATCATATAAATAAAATCAAATTAAATGAAAATTCCGCAGTTGTTTTTGATATTGATGAAACAGCACTTTCTAATTATGAACATACTAAATCTATCGGCTTTGGATTTGTAATGAATTTGTGGAACAACTGGATTAAAGAAGGAAAAGCAAAAGCAATAAAAGAAACAAAAAGATTTTATGATTATCTCATTTCAAAAAATATTCATGTAATTTTTATTTCTGGCAGATACGAAGAAGTAAGAGAGGCAACAATAAAAAATCTAATTGAACAGGGTTACACAAAATTTGATACAGTAATAACAAGAACAAAAGAAGAACATGATATTCCAGCTGCAGAGTTTAAAGCAAAGAAAAGAGAAGAACTTGTGAAAAAAGGTTATGAAATTATTGCAAATATTGGTGACCAGTGGAGTGATTTAGTTGGAGGAAATTCAGGCTACAAAATAAAGCTGCCAAATTATTTGTATTTGATTGATTGACATCAATAAAATTTTGTTTAATTCCAACAACGGAAATTTTAATAATATTTTATAAAAATAAATTTTGTTGAGATAATCATTTCATCGGTTACAGTTACGATTTGTTTAATGATTATTTTGTAATATCGAGTGAGATTTCTGAGATACTCAATTCGTTGTTCCCGGTTAAATTAGAATCCATTGATTATTAAGCAGATTCCTGATTTAACGAGAATGACAATCAATTTGAAATCTATTCTTCAAAAGTATCAAAGAGTTTTACATGCATTTTAGTAAAAATTGCAGCATTTGCAGGTGAATATAAAGATGCAGAATGATATGAAATAAAAATTAAATTTTGAGAATGAAATTGAATTCAACTTGTGATTATCTAATCAATTTTTTTAGTTTTTCAATTTCATCTCTTAAGTAAGCTGCTCGTTCGAATTCCAGGTCTCGTGCTGCTGCATACATTTCTTCTGTCATTTGTTCAATTAGTTCCTGTCGCTGTTCATTAGACATGTATTTAATTACAGGTTCGACAACTTTCAACATTGTTGCTTCTTCTCTTTCATAATCTTTTCTTCTAACATCTGCAATCGAAGTTGACGAAAGAATTTCTTCAACACTTTTGTAAATTGTCTTTGGAGTAATTCCATGTTTTTCATTGTATTCTTGTTGTAATTTTCTTCTTCTGTTTGTTTCTTCTATTGTTTTACGCATAGATTCTGTAATTGTATCGGCATACATAATAACTTTACCATTAACATTTCGAGCAGTTCTTCCTGCTGTTTGCATTAGTGAACGTTCACTTCTTAAGAAACCTTCTTTGTCTGCATCAAGAATTGCAACTAAAGAAACTTCTGGCAAGTCCAGACCTTCACGAAGTAAGTTTACTCCAACCAATACATCAAAGTCCCCCATTCTTAAATCACGAATTATCTCAACTCTTTCAAGTGCATCAATATCACTGTGAATGTAACGCACTTTTATATTCAATTTATCAAGGTAGTCAGTTAAATCTTCTGCCATTTTTTTTGTTAAAGTTGTAACAAGCACTCTTTCATTTTGAGCTACTCTTTTTCTTATTTCACCAATCAAATCATCAATTTGGCCTTTAACAGGACGGACTTCAATTTCAGGGTCAATTAATCCAGTTGGACGAATAATTTGCTCGACATAAGAACCGCCGCTTTTTTCAAGTTCATAATCTCCAGGAGTGGCACTTACATAAATTACCTGATTAATCATTTCCTCAAATTCTTCGAATTTAAGTGGACGATTATCAAGAGCTGAAGGTAAACGAAATCCATATTCAACAAGAGTTTCTTTTCGAGACCTATCCCCATTATACATTCCTCTAATTTGTGGAATTGTAACATGAGATTCATCAATAATCAGAAGATAATCTTTCGGGAAATAATCAAATAGGCAGTATGGACGAGAACCCGGCGGTCTGCCATCGAGATGCCGAGAATAGTTTTCAATTCCTGAACAGTACCCAATTTCTCTCATCATCTCAATGTCAAATTTTGTTCGTTGTTCGAGTCTTTGTGCTTCAACATATTTTTCTTGAGACCAAAAATATTGTAATCTTTCTTTGAGTTCTTCTTCAATTGATTGAATGGCGCGGTTAATCTGGTCTTTGGTTGTAACAAAATATTTTGCAGGATAAATTGGAACAGATTCAACTTCTTTAATTACTTTTCCTGTTAGTGAATCAATAATTGATAGCCTTTCAATTTCATCTCCCCAGAATTCAACTCGCACTGCTTCTTCATATTGATATGCTGGAATAATTTCAATTACATCTCCTCGTGCTCTAAATGAACCTCTCGAAAATTCTGCATCATTTCGTGTGTAATAAATATCTATTAAGTCTCTCATTAATTTTTTTCGTTCAATTGTTTGTCCTTTTCTCAGGAATAAAATCTGTCGAGCATATTCGTCAGGTGCTCCTATTCCATAAATGCATGAAACGCTTGCAACAATTATAACATCTCTTCTTCCTTCAATTAGTGCTGTAGTGGCTTTTAGTCTTAATCTGTCTATTTCTTCATTTATTGAAAAATCTTTTTCAATGTATAAATCTCTTTTAACTACATAAGCTTCGGGTTGATAATAATCATAGTAACTAATGAAAAATTCAACAGCATTGTTTGGAAAGAAAGATTTGAATTCTGAATACAACTGTGCAGCAAGAGTTTTATTGTGAGAAATTACAAGTGTTGGCTTATTAATTTCTTTGATTACATGAGACATAGTAAAAGTTTTTCCGCTGCCGGTTACTCCAAGCAGAACCTGATGTTTTAATCCTTTTCTTAATCCCTCTACAAGTTCTTTAATTGCTTTTGGCTGATCTCCTGCAGGCTGATAGTTAGAGACTAATTCAAAGTTTTTCATATTGTATTTTTTATAAAAGTGTAAATGTTAATATAGAAAATCATAATAAAACATTTGAAAAATCGAAAGTGAAAAATTTAGGACATAACTAAGAAAAATCTATTTTCAAAATTAGTTTCTGATTTATTTTTTTTCTTCGTTTTTAGAAAGAATATCAATTTCTCTATCATAATTTTCTTTGTACTTTACAATTGCATTAAATATTGCTTTTGCAATTTCATTTTGACCCGAATGACTTTTCAAGTAAGCTTCATCTTTTCGATTTGAAAGATAACCTGTTTCAATTAATACCGATGGCATCGAAGCCCCCACAAGCACATAAAAACCAGCTTGCTTTATTCCATTTGTAGGAATTTTTACTGTGTTTTTCCATTCTCGATTTAATAAATCCGAAAACATTTCTGAATATCTCATGTATTGTGAATGAGCCATTGTAACAAGAATAAAATTTTCATCTGTTAATTGCTGATATCTTTGTGGATTGTCTTCGTATTTTATTACACTGTTTTCGAATTCTGCAATTTCAATTGCTTCTTTTGTTCTGCCTGGTCTTAAAAGATAAACTTCAAAACCTCTGTTCAAAATATTTTTTTGCGGTGTAGAATTGCAGTGAATTGAAATAAAAAGTTTTCCTCCAGCTTCATTTGCAATTTTTCCTCGTTTATATAATTCAATAAATTCATCTGACTTTCTTGTGTAAATTACTTTTACAGAAGGCAAATTTTTTTCGAGCAGTTTACCGAGTTTAAGTGCAATTTGAAGATTTATATCTTTTTCTTTTACTCCAGTAATTCCTATTGCACCGGGGTCTTTCCCGCCATGTCCAGCATCAATTACAACTGCATCAAATTGCCATTTTGTTTTGTTGTTGTTTTTTATTTTCTCAATAAAATTTTTATTATGAATTGTAAGAATAATATCATTTGATTCATCGTCTTGAAGTATTTCTGTTGTTGAGTAACCTTCGTTTAACAAAAATTCAAATTGACAATTTTGTGCAGAGTTGATTGTTAATTTGCAATCTTTAATAAGTCCAGATGGAGCTGCATCTCTGATAATCTCTGGATTTACACTTGCATTTGCAAAAAAAACATACAATACATTATTATGAATTGAATAACGAGGTAAAATGATTTTCTTATTTGCTTTGAATCGAATTAATGTTCCATTAATTTTTTCTTCAATAGAAATTTCATTGATGTCGTAATTCGAATTTTGTCCTGCGATTCTCAAATCACTTTTAGTTTGTTTGTTGTTAGTTTCATCACGAATTATCAAAGTTCTTGTGCTAAAATTAAAAATAAAATTTTTACCGCTTGCTACAGTTAAATATTCTGTCATTAAGTTTATTGGAATGAAAACATCATTATTAATTAAGAGAGTATATAATGGAAGCTGATAAACTGATTGAGAGTTGTTTTCTCTTTTGATTAAAACAATAAAATTACTTTTTGCAGTTAATCTTAATATGTAATCCTGAAATTTTAATTCTATTTTGTGAACTTCTGAATTATAATAAAAATTGACTGATAAGATTTGTGCTAATTCCTTTGAAGAAACATAGATGTTTCCGTTTTTTGAAATATATGAAATAGATGATTTTTCATTATTAATTTCAACAGAAATTTTTAGAAGTCTTTGAGAATAAATTCCGCAATAAGAAATCAATAAAAAAAAGAATATAAACTTGAACAGCTTCATAAAATTTTATCCAATAAATGGAATGAAAAAGCCGCTATGTTTTTTGTAATTAATAAACTCGTCTTTAAAATATTTTTCAAGTAATTTTTCTTCGTAACGAGCCCGCAAAACAAAAAGCGGCAATTCAACTAAAACTACAATTGGAACAATTAAGTAATTAAACAATGCTATTCCTGCTCCAAGGTCACTTAATATTTGACAGAGATATTGAGGATGCCTGATAAATTTATATAAACCACTTTTAATTAGTTTGTGTTCTTTAAGTATAACAATATCCTGAGTATAATAATTTCCGAGAGATTTAAAAGCAGATACTTGAAGCCACGAAAAAATAATAAACACTATTAATCCAGAAATTCTAATCATTTGATATTTTTCATCATTTTTAATTGATAGATTTCCTATATCAAAAATTCCAAGAATAATAAGAATTAAAATTAATGCAGAAATATTAGGTGGTAATTTCTGGAGATATGAGTGAGGTCTTTCAATAACTTTTGTTACAGAAGTTTTTAATCCTTTTTTTGCCCCGCTCCAGTTTGCACTTATTGAGGCTATTAGATTAACAATTATTAGTAAATTAATTGGGTCCATAATGAAATCAGTTTTTAATTTGAGAAATAAATACCAGTTAAAATTACATATAGATTACATATTTTTTCCCTTTTTGAACAAAATCACACAAATCGTAATAGCATAATATTTGTATAGCAATAATAGTGTATTTTATTTAATTTTTATATGAGTCAATAGGTGTTGTTATGAATACAGGTCAAATGTTACTAACGATTGGAGCAATATTTCTTTTAAGTACAGTCATACTTACTGTGAACAGAGGATTTTTAACTACTAATACAACAATGATTACAAATCGATATGGAATTATGGCAACTTCGCTAGCAACATCAATGATTGAGAGAGCAATAAGCAAAGCCTTTGATGAAAAAACAGATACTACTGAAGCAACAAATGTAAGCCAATTAACACTGCCACAGTATTTAGGACTTGATGCTGGTGAATCCAGAAATGACCCAAATTTATTAGATGACTTTGACGATTATAATTGTTACAGATATGATCCTCATGTGGATTCAATACAAATTGACCCGATGGACCTGTCTAAAAAACTTTATTTTAAAACATACTGTAGTGTGGATTATGTTAGTGATAGCAATCCTAATATTGTAAGTTCGGTTAGAACATGGCATAAAAAATTACAGGTTATTGTAACAAGTTCTGCAATGGAAGATACAATAAGAATGACAACAATTTATAGTTACTGGAATTTTAAATAATGGGATTTAGTACATTATTAGACATACTTGGTTCAACAATTATTGGCGGGTTGCTGCTGATGATTTTGCTCAGGATGAATGATACAGCAGTGGAAAATAATTATTTATTCAGCGGCGAAAGAATTGTCCAGCAAAATCTTGTTGACCTCGTGCAAATTATTGAATATGATTTTAGAAAGATTGGTTACTGTGCTAATTGGACAAGAATACCTGACCCAGCCAAAGCAATAATAAGTGCAACAGATACAAGTATTACATTTTTAACAGATGTTGCTGTAAGCCAATCAAATTTAGAAGGTGATGGAAATCCAGATACTTTGAAATATTTTTTGGGAAGTAAATCAGAATTAAATTCAACTCCAAATCCAAACGATAGAATTTTATACAGGGTTGTGAATAATCAACCGGTAAAAGGTTCAAATCTCGGTGTGACACAATTTAAACTGACTTATTATGATGCAATGGGAGACACATTAAAACCAAGTGAAATGCCTTCGCAACCTCCTTTGGGCATTTGCACGATTCAAATAGATGTAGCTGTTGAAAATCCTGCTGCATATGGCAATGATTATTCTGCTGAACGGAAAGTAATCTGGCGACAAATTAGATTAGCAGCAAGAAATTTAAAGACAAGGTAAAGGAGAAATTATGGGAGGCAAAGGTGCATTGCTTTTAGTTCTTGGATTCAGTTTAATTTTTATGGTTGCTGGAAGAAACTTTAATAATATGGCAACTAGTACAGTAGAAAATTTTGCTAATTATTATTACTCATCTAAAGCTCATAGTTATGCTGCTGCAGGAATTAATATTGTAGCCAATAAATTATTCTTAAATAATTCTATGGGGGATAACACCTTCAATTACAGGTTATATGATACACAAAGTGATTATGGTGATGTTCAGGTTACACTTACTACAATAGATGCTTTTCGAAAAATCAGACAGATTGTTTCAACAGCTAATTATAGAGGAACTACATACACAATAAAAGTTTTATTTCAACCAAGTTCATTTGCAAAATATGCATATTTTTCTGATTCCGAAGGTTCTACAATCTGGTGGACTACACGAGATACTGTATGGGGACCTTTCCATACGAATGGACAATTAAGAGTTGCCGATGAACCTGTTTTTTATGGAAAAGTAACTATTGACGGGAGTGTTGTTAAATACAGCAATTCAGCAAAACCTAAATTTTATGGTGGATTGGAAACAGGTGTTCATCAGGATATTCCACTAAATGGAGTCTCTAATGTTGCTAATGCAGCTTCGTCAGGTGGTAAAGTAATAACAGGCAAAAGTCTTGTTTACATGGAATTTCGAGGGGATAGTATTCGTTATCGATATAGTTCTACAGGTTCTTGGACCTATGTTCTTGCTTCTGCTTTTGCACCTAATGGTGTTATTTATATTGATAATGCAGAAGTTCACATAAAAGGAACGGTTAAGGGACAATATACAATAGCAGCCTCAGGTACAGGTGGTGACCGTGGCAAAATATACTTAGATGATAATATAGTATGCTATAATAATCCTCAAATTAATCCCAACTCAACTGATATGATTGGAATTGTTGCAGAAAGAGATGTTGTAGTTACAGATAATACACCAAATCGTTCAGATATTATTATTCAGGCAGCAATTTATGCCCAGCGTGGTTCATTTACTGCTGAAAATTATAATACTAGACCACCGAGCGGAAACATTTATTTATATGGCGGCATTACACAATATATGAGAGGTCCAGTAGGACAATTTCAGGAATCTCGTGGTGTAGTAACAATTGTAAATGGATTTAGTAAAAGATACCGTTATGACAGCAGATTTATGCTTGGAAGTCCGCCAGCATTCCCAGGTACTGGAAATCTTGAAATTGTTTCCTGGTTTGAATAATTATTTATGAATGAAGTTATTACTTCTTATTTTAACAAATCTATTAAAGCTTTCTCAATATCATAATATTTGAATTGATAACCATATTCAATTGTTAATTTAGGATAAACTTTGGCTCCTTCCAGTATTACGCTTGCTGCTTCACCAAAGATAATTTTTAATAATATAGCCGGTATTCTGAAAAAGCACGGCTTTTTAAGAACTTTAGCAAGAATTTTTGAGAATTCTTTTTGTGTTATCAAATTGGGAGATACAGCATTTAATATTCCATTGATTCTATTATTATTTAATGCAAACAAAAAAATCCCTGCTGCATCATCAATATGAATCCACGGAAACCATTGATTTCCATTTCCTAAAGTTCCACCTAAAAATAATTTGAACTGATTAACTAATTTTGGCAAAGCTCCTCCATTCATTGAAAGAACAGTCCCCAATCTAATATTTACTACTCGCACATTATATTTTTCAAGAACTTTTGATTCGTTTTCCCAATCACTTACAAGATTTGTAAGAAATCCACTTCCTTTTTCAGAGTATTCATCAACCTCTTCGTTTCTGTTCCCATAATAACCAACAGCAGAAGCCGAAATAAAACACTCAGGTTTAGTGTTAATTTCTTTTATTGCATTTACTAGAGAACGAGTAGTAATTATTCTGCTGTTATAAATTCTTTGTTTTGTTTTTTTATTCCAGCGATTTGATATTATTGATTCGCCAGCAAGATTTATGATTGCATCAGCACCTTCAAGAAAATTTTTCCATTCAGAAGTTTTTTCATAATCCCAGAGAACATATTCAGCAGCATTTTTGATTATCTCTTTTGCAGTTTCCGGTCTTCTTGAAAAGATAATTACATTATTATTATTTTCTATTAAAATTTCAGAAATCTTTCTTCCTATTAATCCAGTTGCTCCTGTTATTATAATTTTTCTTTGCATAACTTTATAAAAGAATTAATTAATTTTTTCTTTTTTGTAATATACTTACTTTATAACAAATGCAGAAGGTTTTTATGTTACGAAAGACTGTAAATTTTTTTGTAATATTCTTTCTTCTGTTTAATGGTTCAATCTATTCTCAATTATTCTCAATAAAAGGAATTGTTAAAGATAAACTGACAAATGAAAAATTAAGTTATGCAAATGTTCGTGTAAGTGGCACATCAACTGGAACAGCAGCAAATTCAGAAGGTGAGTTCGAATTAAAATTAAACCCAGGAAATTATACTTTAATTGTTTCTTATATTGGTTATAGGTCAGACACAGTTAAAATAAATTTAACAGAACATAAAAATGTTAAGATACTGCTGGAGCCGATTTCCATCAAATTATCTGAAATAACTGTAGTGCCTAAAATTAATCCTGCCAATGATTTGATAAAGAAAGCAATCAGATTAAAAAAAGAAAGAGAACAAAAATTAAATACATTTATTTTCAATGCTTACACAAAATTTTTAATTAAAACCACAAAAGATATTATTGCAAGCGATAGAAGCATTGGTGTTTCATTGGGCGAAAAAGATACGGGCAAGTTAAAAATTACCGGTATTATTGAAAATGAAAGCCGCGGGTATTTTAAAAAACCAAATTATTATAAAGAAGAAATCATCGCCAGAAAACAAGCAGCTAATATTCCGCCTTCAGTAAATATTTTAACAGGCGGAAGATTATTGCAAAATTTTTATTCAAAAGATATTAGATTTTACAACAGACAACTGTTAAGTCCACTCGCAGATGACGCCCTTGAGTTTTATTATTATTTAATTAAAGATACTCTTGCAATAGATAACTATAAAGTTTACAAAATATATTTTGAACCAATCGATAGTACAAATCCTGGATTTTATGGGGATATTTATTTAATTGACAGTTTATATTCACCACTTAAAATTGATGTATTTCTAAATAATGCTGCCAATGCCGTTAAGCTTTTTGATAAAATAAATATCTTGCAGCAGTTTTCAACTTTCGAAAATCAAATTTCTATGCCAATTGATTACAGACTTTTTGTGGAAGGAAATTTATTGGGACTTATAAAATTTGGTTTTGAGATTAACTCCATATATTATAATTATCAATTTAATACTGAAATTGATGACAAGATTTTTGACATGGCTATTATAAAAGTTCTTTCAGATGCTGATAAAAAAGATTCTTCTTACTGGAAAACAATTCAAACAATTCCGAACACAGCAGAAGAAATTGCTGCATATAAAAGAATTGATAGTCTTGAGCATATTCCTCGAAGTTTCTGGGATAACAATTCTATCTTTAGCAACAGATGGTATTTTTCTGATAATTATTCAATAACAGCACCACTTGGAATTTACAGCTTCAATAAAATTACGGGGCATCAACTAAACTTTGGATTCTACATTGATGAAGAACTGGATAAAAGATTTAATTCATATTTTGAAATTGGTTATGGTTTTTCTGACAAAAATTTTAAAACAGATTTATCACTTAAATATTTATTGGGTGAATATCGAACAGGAGAAATATCGTTGAACATTTACAACAAACTTGTTGATTTATTTGGTGAAAATATTTCTTACAGTAAATTTACCTCAACATTATTAAGTCTTTTTAATAAGTATGATTTTAGAGATTATTATTACACAAAAGGTTGGGAGTTCAAAGTATTCAAAGAAATTTTTCCAGTGCTTGGTTTAGGATTTGGATTTATTAACAGAACAGATAATAATGCATTCAATAATTCTGATTTTTCTTTTTTCTTTAAATCAAGAAAATACAGAGAAAACAAATTAATCTATGAGAACAAAATAAATGCTTTTACAGCTGAGTTTTCAATAGATATTAGAAGTTATATTGAAAATGGCTATACACGGCAAAGAGTAAACAGAGGAGAACTGTTTTCGAAATTTAAAGGCAATGTGATAATAAGCAGTAAATCATTATTGAAAAGCCAGAGTGAATTCAAACTTTATAAGATTAATTTGTTTGGGAATATTCGTTCATTTAAATCAACTTCTTTTTTATATAACATAGAAAATATTTTTTCAGAAGGAGCTGTGCCTTTTCAAATGATGTATGCACTGTCGGGTAATATCAACAATCTTGGAAAATATTTAACATTTAGAACAATAAGATTGGGAGAAGTATTTGGCGATAGTGGATTTATCCTGAACTCACAATATAATTTTAATGATGAAGTTTTCAGGATGCTGAAAATTCCATTTCTAAAAGATTCTCAATTAACATTATCCTGCCATTTTAATGCTGCATTAATCAGCATTTCAGAAAAAAGTAAAAATATTTTAATGCATTCATACAAAGAATTCAAACACCCATTTTATGAAATTGGATTTGGAATCGGTCATATGATTCTTCCTTTCTCGGTTGAATTTACATGGAAGTTGAATTATAGAGATAATAACAATTTTGTTTTTGGTGTTAATGTCATTTTGCTTTAAGTGAAAATCATTATAAAATTTTTCCAGGAAGAATTATTGTTGTTGAAAGAAAAATTATACTTAGTTCATCATCTTATAATCTCATTATAAAAAAGAAACACAAATCAAAATTAATTATCTGTCAAAATGAACATTATACTGTAATCTTGTTTTTTATTTTTATACTTCGCTTTTTTACATACTATTAAAATTATTTTTAGATTTTATTAAAACATGAACTCTAACACTTATAAAATTGCTTTAAAACCATTAACATCAGTTGTAATATGGGGCGGGTCTTTTATAGCCACAAAATTTTTGTTAGACTACCTTGAACCACTTCTAATAGTTTTAGTAAGACAAATTCTTGCAGTTTTATTTTTAACAATAATTGCACTTAAACAAAGGAAAAGCTTTGCAATTAATCTTCATGACCATACTTATATTTTTATACTTGCACTAATTGCTACTTTTCATCTATGGATTCAACTAAATGGATTAAAGCATACAACTGCATCAAATACAGGCTGGATAATTGGTATTACCCCAGTTTTTATGACAATGCTTGGAATAATTTTCTTCAAAGAGAAAATAACATTTACTCAATTGATTGGCATTTTTATTTCTTTTACTGGATTAATTTTATTGATTAGCAAAGGAGATATTTCATCAATCGACTTTATTTCGAACAGAGGAGACTTTCTAATTCTTGCAAGTTCATTTACATGGAGTATTTATTCTTTTGTAAATAAAAAAATTTCTGTTCATTACTCTCCGCTGATGACAATTCTTTATCTATTTTTAATGATGTCTATAATACTTTTACCTTTTACAATTAATTCGAAAAACATTGATTCACTTTTTCATCTTTCTATATCGGGCTGGTATGCATTAATCTTTTTAGGGATTTTCTGTTCGGGCTTAGCTTATGTACTCTGGGCACAGGCAATGAGCGAGATGGAATCTTCAAAGGTGGGTGCTTTTCTTTACATCGAACCTTTTGTTACTGTATTTACTGCATGGATTTTTCTAAAAGAAGAAATTACTTTTCTTACAATGTTTAGCGGAATAATTATTATTATAGGAGTAATTCTTGTAAACAGAAAATAACAACACCATATTTTAATCACAAAAATTAAGAGGGGGCATTAATTATTTCCTTTATTAAAAATTTATAGAGGGAGTAATTTGAAAATGAAAAAGAAAATCTCAAATGAATCACTAATTCCGATTGAAAGTGTAATCAGCAAAATTCTCGTCATCCGGAATCAAAAGGTAATACTGGACAGAGACCTTGCAGTTTTATACGGTGTAGAAACACGCACATTAAAGCAGGCTGTTCGAAGAAATATCAAAAGATTTCCAGAAGATTTTATGTTTATACTTACACAAAAAGAAATAGACCTGATGGTATCACATTTTGTGATACCATCTAAAAGCTATTTGGGTGGTGCAAAACCAATGGCGTTTACAGAACAAGGAGTAGCAATGCTTTCATCTGTATTGAAAAGTGAGAGAGCAATTGAAGTGAACATTTTAATAATGCGTGCATTTGTTAAACTAAGAGAAATAATTTCTTCACACAAAAAAGTTGAAGAGAAGTTAAAAGAACTTGAAAGCAAACTTAAAGAACACGATGAACAAATTATCCAAATAATTCAGGTTATTAATCAGTTGATTTCCTCTCCAGAGAGACCAAAAAGAAAAATTGGATTTACTGTTGACTGAAATATTTTCGAAGCAGATACCTGTTATATTGGGTTCTCATTTATTTTGAAAACTTATTTTTAGTATGGTTCAAAAGAATTTCATAGTGTCATTTAGAAGGATAGATTCTTCGTCGTTTCGCTCGCCAGAATGACTTATATTCAGTATTTTAAAAGTTATCAGGTTAGTATTTTGTTTGACAATATAAAATCAATTTATAGTGAGATTAAAAATGAAAACAAAAAAATTTACTTTGTATTTAATAATTACCATGTTGAGTTTATTGTTAATTAATTGTAAGGAAAAAGACATGAATAATTCAGCAGATTTAGTTTTACTGAATGGAAATGTTGTAACTATGAATGATTCAAATATGTATGCAGAAGCTGTGGCAATAAAAGGAAATAAAATCTTAGCCGTTGGATCTGCAGAAGATATTGAAGAATTAATTGGTGATTCCACCGAAGTAATAGATTTAGATGGAAAATTTGTAATGCCGGGTTTTATTGAAAGTCATGCTCACTTAATTGGCTTGGGAGAATCATTAATAAATATTGATTTGAAAACAGCAAAAAATTGGGATGACATAATAAAACTAATTTCAGAAGCAGCAAAGAATACTAAGCCCGGCGAATGGATAATTGGCAGAGGATGGCATCAAGAAAAATTTAATTCTAAACCGCAGCCCAATGTAAATGGTTATCCTGTTCATGAAAGATTGAGTGAAGTAACTCCGAATAATCCAGTAATTTTATATCATGCAAGCGGTCATGCAATTTTTGCTAATGCAAAAGCAATGGAAATTGCTCATATCAATAAGCACACAAAAAATCCGGATGGTGGCACAATTGTTCGTGATAATTTTGGTAATCCAATTGGCGTTTTTGAAGAAAATGCCGAACAATTAATTACTAAATTTTATGAAGAATATCTTGAGAAAAGAACTGCTGAGCAAGTTTATTCTGATTATAAAAGAAAAATTCAATTAGCTGTGAATGAATGCATAAAAAAAGGAATAACATCTTTTCATGATGCAGGCGAAACTTTTGAAATTATTGAAATTATAAAACAACTCGTCGATTCATCTAAAATTCCAATTCGACTTTATGTTATGATTAATGAACCCGTTCAGAAATTACAAAATTATAGATTGAAAGATTATAGACTAATTGGATATGCAAATAATCATCTGACGGTTCGGTCAATAAAACAATATATAGATGGGGCTCTTGGTTCTCGTGGAGCCTGGCTGCTAGAACCATACTCGGATTTGCCAAATCATTTTGGTTCTAATGTTACTCCTATTCAAGATTTAGAAAAAATTTGTGAACTTGCAGTCAACAATGATTTTCAAATGTGTATTCATGCTATTGGAGATAGAGGCAATCATGAAGTTCTAAATCTGTATGAAAGAATTTTCAAAAAATTTTCTCATAAGAAAAACTTTCGATGGAGAATTGAACATGCTCAACATTTGTCCCCCAATGATATAAATCGATTTTATAAATTAGGAATTATTGCAGCAATGCAAGGAATTCATTGTACTTCCGATGCTAAATTTGTTATCGAAAGATTAGGTGAACAAAGAGCAAAAGATGGAGCTTATGTTTGGAGAAAATTAATTGATTTTGGAACTATAATTTGTAATGGAACAGATGCACCAGTTGAAGACATCGACCCGATAAAAAATTTTTATGCAACTGTTACCAGAAAAACTTCGGAAGGTTCTTATTTCTTTCCCGAACAAAAAATGACAAGACTCGAAGCTCTAAAATCATACACAATTAATGGGGCATTTGCTTCCTTCCAAGAAAATATTTTAGGTGCTATTTCTCCTGGTAAACTTGCTGATATTGTTATTCTCTCAAAGGATTTATTAAATTGTAGTGATGATGAAATTCTGTCAACAAAAGTTTTATACACAATTGTTGATGGTAAAATATTATTAAAAGCAAATTAAATTTGATAATTATTAAAGGAATACAAATCATGAAGTCATTAATCAAATTAATTTTTATTTCCCTTTTGTATTTTTCTCTAACTTTCTCGCAAAAAGCACAGACAATAATTCAGAATAGAGATTTAAAAATTTCTGAAATGGTAAATGAAATTTCATCAAAAAATATAGAAAGATATGTAAGAACTCTAATTCAATTTAAAACTCGTCATTCATTAAGCACTCAAAATAGTGATAAAATAGGAATTGGCGCTGCAGCTAAGTGGATTAAGTCTCAATTTGATGAATTTGCAAAATATTCTAATGGAAGATTGTCAACAGAAATTGACTACTTTACAGTTGAACCCGATGGCAGAAGAATTGATAGAAAAGTTAACTTGATGAATGTAATGGCAATTTTGAAAGGAACAGATATAAATGATAACCGAGTTTTAATCGTTGGTGCTCACTTTGATTCAAGAGCAGAAAATATTATGGACAGCACTATTGATGCACCAGGAGCCAATGATGATTTATCTGGTGTTGCTGCAGTTATGGAATTAGCAAGAGTTATGTCTAAAAGAGAATTTCCTGTTTCTATTATCTTTGTTGCATTCTCTGGTGAAGAACAGGGACTCTTAGGTTCAACACATCTTGCAAGAAAAATTAAAGAAAATAAATTAAGTGGACTTAATGATTGTAACCTAATTGCCATGCTCAATAATGATATGATTGGAAATACTTTTTCTAATGAAACATTTTTAAGTGATAATATAAATGTTCGTGTATTTAGTGAAAATATCCCAGTTAACGAATCAAAAGAAGAAGAAAGTTTAAGAAAATTATCTAATTCTGAATATGATGGTAAATCAAGACAACTTGCAAGATACATCAAAGAAATTGGTGAAAGATATGTTGACCAGATAAATGTAAAATTAATTTTTAGAAGCGATAGATTTTTAAGAGGAGGAGACCATACTCCATTTAATCGTCTTGGTTATGCAGCTGTTCGATTTTGTGAAATGAATGAAAATTACGACCATCAACATCAAAATGTGAGAATTGAAAACGGCAAACAATATGGTGACTTACCAGAATTTGTCGATTTCGAATATGTTCGTAAAATTACTGCTGTTAATTGTGCAGTGCTTGCTAATTTAGCTTTAGCACCTTCATCACCTGAAAATGTTTTTATTGATGTAAGAGAATTAACAAATAAAACCAGTCTTCGATGGTCATCTGCTTCAAAAGGTAAAAATCCTTCAGGCTATTATGTCTTGGTTAGAGAAACTTTTCAACCATTCTGGGAGAAAAAAATTTTTGTAAAAGATACAAGTGTTGTTCTGCCGTATTCAAAAGATAATTATTTTTTTGCAGTTCAATCTGTTGATGAAGAAGGACACGAAAGTTTGCCCATATTTCCTGTTCCACAAAGATGAGTAAGCCTTACAAATTATAACAAGTTTTTATTAGATATTAATTATTATTTTTGAGTGAAAAGTTTTAGAACTAATCATTACTCATAATCGTTTGATTTGTAAGTTCTCTTCATCAAGAGCAAATGGCAGAAAATTTATGAGGTATAAAATGAAAAAAAATTTATTGTTCACATTTTTTTTATTGATTACAACTACATTGTTTGCACAGATTGATTTACCGCGCTTGAGTCCTAAAGCTTCTGTTTCACAAACAATTGGTTACACAACAATCACAATTGAATATTCACGTCCAGGTGTAAAAGGAAGAAAAATCTGGGGAAGTCTTGTCCCTTATAATAAAGTATGGCGAACAGGCGCCAATGAATCAACTCGAATTCAATTTACTGGCGATGTAATAATTGAGGGAAATAAAATTCCTGCTGGTATTTATTCTTTATATACAATTCCTGATGAAAATGAATGGACAGTTATAATTAACAAAGCATTAACTTGGGGAACAAATTATTATCCTGAGGAAGATATTTTGCGATTTAAAGTGAAACCACAAAAAGGACCATTTACTGAGAGACTTTTATTTACTATCCCGGAATTAACCGATTCTTCATGTTATATTTTTATGAACTGGGAAAATATTCAGATTTCATTTAAAGTAGAAGTTAATCTAACAGAACAGGTTTACAAAAAAATAAAAGAAGCATTAAATAATGTTAAAGAAGACCAGTGGCAAATTTATGTAGTTGCGGCAAACTATGCCGCTGACCATGAAGTATTTATTGACGAAGCATTTCAATGGATTGAGAAAGCCCTTACAATTTCAAAGAACTTTAATTGTTATCTCGTAAAAGCAAAACTATTTTATAAAAAGAAAAATTATCAAGAAGCATTGAAAACAATAGAAAGATGCAGAGAAGCAGGCAGAAATGATGAAGACTATCAGAATCGAATCTATGAAATTGATTTGTTGGAAAAACAGATTAAAGAGAAATTGTAATGTGCAGCCGTATTACTAAAAATATTTTTGATATTGTATGAAAAAGTTTGATATTCCTAAATATTACAGAAGCCCTGTAATAACAAGATTAAAAGAAGTCAGAAAAAAAGAAGATAAACTAAAAAAAGATTTTTCTCCTGCCCATCTAAATTTTGGTCCTGTTGAATTTTTAATAGCAAGACATTTTGGATTTTGCTACGGCGTAGAAAATGCAATTGAAATTGCATATCGAATTGTGGAAGAAAATCCTGATAGAAGAATTTTTCTTTTGAGTGAAATGATACATAATCCACATGTTAATGAAGATTTGCGCAAGCATGGTATTCAATTCATAATGGATAATTATGGAAACCACTTTATTGAATGGGATGAAATTAATTCTGATGATATTGTTATAATCCCAGCTTTTGGAACTACAATTGAAATCGAAAATCTTCTTAAAGAAAAAGGTATTGATATAGTAAGTTACAATACAACTTGTCCTTTCGTAGAAAAAGTATGGAATCGTGCTGAGATGCTTGGAAAGCAAAATTACACAATCATAATTCACGGCAAAGCAAAACACGAAGAAACAAGAGCAACTTTTTCACACACTGTTAGAAATTCTCCAAGCGTAGTAATTCGAGATTTAGAAGAAGCTAAGTTTTTATCTGATATAATTTTGAAAAATAAACCCGAAGAAGAATTTTATTCTTTCTTTGAAGGAAAATATTCTGCTAACTTTAATGTTGAGAAAGATTTAGTTCGAATTGGAGTCGTAAATCAAACTACAATGCTTGCAAGTGAAACACAGGCTATTGCTGATTTATTAAGAACAACAATGATTAAGAAATATGGAGAAGAAAATATAAAAGAACATTTTGCCGATACAAGGGATACTTTATGCTATGCTACAAACGACAATCAAACTGCTACAATTGCTTTGACAAAAGAAGAAGCTGATTTTGCAATTGTTGTCGGCGGATACAATAGTTCAAACACATCTCATCTTGCAGAACTGCTTGAACAAAAGTTCAAGACATATTTCATTTCTGATGCATCAAAAATTTTATCATCAAATAGAATTTCTCATTACGATATTCATCTCAAAAAAGAGATTGTAACAGATAATTTTATTCCACAAAAAGAAAAAGTAAAAATTGCAATTACAAGCGGTGCTTCATGTCCTGATGCTATTGTAGATGAAGTGTTAAATAAGTTGCTGTCATTTTTTGAAGTGACTGAAAGCTTGGATAATGTTTTGTCTGCTTTATAGTTTTATGTAAATATGATTTAAAATATTCCTCAGGCATTTACTTAATTCAACATTGTTCGAAAATCATGTGATAATTTCAAGCTTCCGTGAAGTTTTGTAGTAATATTGATTGGATAAGCTAATTTAAAGTTATGTTTCTGTTAAGCTAAATCTGCAAGTGAACTGTAATCCGGATCAAATAATCTTCTATAAATTCTCATCGCATAAGAATCTGTTGCTCCAGAAATATAGTCACATACAAGTCGTGCGCGGACTTTTTTGCTTTTTTCTTGACGGATTAATTTATCATTAAAATCTGGTAATAATTTTATAGGATTAACATTATTGATATAATTTTCTTCGAGCAGTTTAAATATCTTTTCAATCATATTATTGCCTTTAAATTCTATTTGATGAAGCGAAGAAGAACGAAAAACTAAATCAACAGAAATTTGTTTGTATAATTTTGCTTTTTGAATAATTTCTTCAGGTATATCCAAGATATACTTGTAACGATTAGTAAGTGAATCCATAAAAGTTTTTCTTTCTTTTAATCTGCATGAACGAACAAATTCACCAATTTGAGCGCCAAAATTTCTTTTGTAACTTCCTTCCTTTATCCATTTTATCATTTCTTCAATAATTGAATTTTGATAATCGGTAATATTATTTGTGGATTCCCACTTTGATAATTTTTCAATGGTAATAAATCCGCCTGAAATACTGTCGACAATATCATTAATTGCATAAGCAGTATCATCTGCCCAGTCCATAATCTGACATTCAATGCTTTGAAAATTATTAAGCTTATCAGGTTTGGATAAATCTTTAGGTATTTTATTTCCATTGAACACAAATTCAATGTACTTTTTTTGTTCATCATAAATAAAATGATTTTCTGGATTTTTGAACATGGAGAACAAAGCTTTGTATTTAAGTATGCCATCAATAAAAGCTCTTGTTGGATTCATACCTCGATATTTTTCATTTTCTCGATAGAAAATTTCCGTAACAAGTCTTAAAGTTTGTGCATTACCTTCAAAGCCGCCATATTTCATCATTAATTGATTTAGCACTCGTTCGCCTGCATGACCAAATGGAGGATGACCCAAATCGTGAGCCAGACAAATTGCTTCGACTAAATCGGGATCGATATAATATTCTTCATTTAAAATTTCTTTTTGTGAAGACAATAAAAAATTACAAATAGATCTCCCAATTTGAGCAACTTCAATTGAGTGAGTCAAACGAGTTCTATAAAAATCATATTCGCCGGGCAGAAAAACCTGTGTCTTCCCCTGCAGTCTCCTAAATTCTGATGAATGAATTATTCTATCTCTGTCAATTTGAAAAGGTGTGCGATAATCATTTGAACGTTCGCTTTTTTTTATGCGTTCTATGTCGTAGTCAGTATAAAATTTGTTTTTCATTTTTACTATTCTAAATTTTGTAACAACAAATTAAGAAAAAATAAAATTGGCACATAATCATTCACATACAAACGGAGAAATTTTTTCTTCTACAAAAGGGAGATTAATATTTACAATTCTTTTAAATCTTGTAATAACAATTGCAGAAATTATTGGTGGATTAATTTCCGGAAGTTTATCTCTCATATCCGATGCTCTTCACAACTTTTCTGATAGTATTTCAATTGTCATCAGTTATATTGCTCTAAAACTGAAACTTAAAAGCAATTCACTCAAACATACTTTCGGATTAAAAAGAGCAGAAATTTTAGCTGCTGTTATAAACTCGTCTGCATTAATTGTTATCTGTGTATATCTTTTTTATGAAGCTGTAGAAAGATTTTTGAATCCTGAGATTATAGATGCAAAAGTAATGAGCATCGTTGCATTGATTGGTTTGATTGCTAACTTAATAGCTGCCGTTCTTTTAAGAAGAGATTCAAAAAAAAGTTTAAATATTCGTTCTGCTTATATGCATCTTATCAGCGATACTGTTTCTTCTGTAGCTGTAATTTTGGGAGGAATAGTAATTTATTTCTGGAATATTTATTGGGTAGATACTGCATTAACTATTTTAATTGGTTTGTATATAATTCGTGAAAGTTATTTCATACTTCAGGAAGCAATTCATGTATTAATGGAAGGAGCTCCGTTGAATATTTCAATTGAAGAAATTCAGATAGAAGTAGAAAAATTTAGCGAGGTTCAGAATATTCATCATATTCATATGTGGATGGTAGGAGAAAATGATATACATCTCGAAGCCCATGTTAATGTTAATGACATGACAGTAAGCCAGTGCGATGTATTAAGAAAAAATATTGAAAAGTCTCTCCAATCAAAATTTGGAATAAATCACATTACACTGCAGTTTGAATGTAATCAATGTCCCCAATCTGGTTTAATTGAACAGCATATTTAATTATTTACATTGATATTCTTAGCTGCAAGTGTTTTGAAAGCAAGTGCATACATTTGAATTTGTTTCATCATTGCAGCAAGTCCATTTTTTCTTGTAGGAGATAGATGTTTATCTATTCCAATTTTTGAGAGGAAATCAGGCGGGTTTGATAAAATTTCTTCGGGTGTATGTCCGGAATAAACTTCTAATAAAATTGCAATCAATCCTTTAACAATAGCAGCATCACTATCTGCTTCAAAAAATATTTTTCCATCTTCGAACTTTGCTTTTATCCATACCTGAGATTGACAGCCTTCCAGTTTGTATTTGTCAGTTTTGTATTGTTCGTCTATGGGTTTTAATTTTCTGCCAAGTTCAATTACATATTTGTATCTGTCTTCCCATTCGGTAAACTGTTCAAAATCTTTTATTAATTTTTCTTGTTTTTCTTTGATTGTCATTTCTAAAAAAATTTATTGATTATAATTCAAAAAAGCTCTTTAATGAATGCTTCTAATTGTAATACTAAAAGGAAAAAAATTATGAAGCAATATAAATATTTATCTCTAATTTTATTGCCGGTAACTGAAATTATTATGCAGAAACTATTCAAATAATTATTTGATACTTATGCTTATTTAAATATTTGATTAAAAGTATAGACAACCATATGAACCTGAAAAGGATACGAGAATAATATTAATTAAATTTTTGTGGACATGTATTTAATAAACGCGAAAATTGAATTACAAAAATTCAGCAAATCAAAATGATTTTTAATTTCTGTTTTTTACTGAAATATGATTGTTTTTTTCCCATGTTTAAGTACTCTATTGCTAACATGTAAATTCACTGCTCGTGCAAGAACCAATCTTTCCAGGTCTTTGCCTTTTCGAATTAAATCATTAAGAGAATCTTTGTGAGTAATCCGTATAACATCTTGTTCAATAATAGGACCTTCATCAAGTTCTTCAGTTACATAATGGCTTGTAGCTCCAATTAATTTGACTCCTCGTTCGTATGCTTTTTTGTATGGATTTGCTCCAACAAAAGCCGGCAAAAAAGAATGGTGTATATTGATAATATTATTAGGATATTTTTCTATAAAAATTGGAGACAATATTTGCATGTATCTTGCAAGAACAATAGTGTCAATTTTATTTTTTTCGAGTAATTCTATTTCTTTTAATTCTTGCTCTAATTTGTTTTCTTTTGTAATCGGGAAGTAATAAAAAGGAATTCCATAACTATTTGCAATATCTTCAAGAACTGTGTGATTGGAAATAATTAAAATTATTTCTGCATCAAGTTCTTTGTTCTTATAACGCCATAAAATTTCCTGCAGACAATGGTCATACTTAGAAACAAAGATTGCAATTCTATGTTTGTTGTAGCTGTATTTTATTTCCCATTTTGCATTTATTTCATCAGCAAGAACATGAAATTCTTTTTCAAATTGTTCACTCGAAATATTTAATTCGCTTAAGTCCCATTCTACTCTGATAAAAAACATTTTTTCATCAGGGTCAACATGTTCATCAAGGTCAACAATATTTCCGCCTCTCTGAAAAATGAATTGTGATATTCGAGCCACAAGCCCTTTCTGGTCACTGCATGATAAAATTAATGTTGCTGTGTTCTTTTCCAATTTGCTCTCCATTTTTTGAGTAATTTAACTTTTATAAACATCACTTAATTTTTTCTTTAAATATTCAAAATATTCTTTTGTAAAAGTTACCTGTTTGTAAATATCAATTATATCTTCCTTATTAATTTTTTTGAAATCCTCCTCTCTTACGGTAATTAAAATACCTCCAAGGTCTACTGCAGCTGGACTAATCAATAATTTATTTTTTCCTTCAAGAAAATATTGTTTTGGCCTGTGATTTAATCTTGGGAAAATAAACAATCTCCATTTTTCATCTTGATAAACAGAAATTAAGTTAATCATTGGTTCTTCTTTTGGAATAGAAATTTTTTTAATTGCATTGAAAAATATTTTAAATGCATAAAGCAGTTCACCTTTGTTCTTCGATTCGAACAAAATAAATTTTCTTAAATAATTCTCGAAGAAAAATATTTTTATCTTTTCATTTTCAAGACAGCTCGAATTTATTTTCATTGATTCATAATCTTTTTCTAATGGAATTATATTTTTTTCGATGGCTTGAAAATGCATATGGTCAGGAGCCGAAGCTCCGCACTTTGGTCCATTATAAATAATTGTAAAATTATGACTCAAATCTTCTGTTAAATCAAGCAAATCGTGAAAGTGACTTATAATAGTTTGTGGTGTATGCTTTTTCTTTGATATTGTTAAATGTTTGTTAAAAATTGGATAAGGATTAATCAGAATTACAAAATGTTTGTTATAAACAATGCCGTTTTGTTCTTCAGGCAAATTCTCTATACACAAAAAACATTTTCTGTTTAAAATTGCTTCTGAACTAACATCTGCTGCAGTTGATTTTATTCTTACAGGATTATATTGAACCATGACTTTGAATTTTGTTGATGTAAATGAATCATCAAATTCAAATTCTCTTACTTTTATATTCTGTAGACTTTCATAATTATTTCTGAGTAATTCCCAGCTTAGTTTTTGTTCTTCAATCAATTGCAAAATTCGTGTTGACCAGAATTCTTTTGATTGATTCTTTGGAATTTTTTCTTCAATTATCATTGCTTCTGTTTTTGTTTATTCTAATAAGAATTTCTTTCGAACGTAATAAATCTTTATAAAAATTATTTTCGTTAATTTTTTGAATACTCAATGAAGAATCAGTGTTACCCTCCCATCTTCTGCAAATGTAAATTGGTTCATAAATTCTTGAGATTTTATAATCACGAGATATTGTAATGCCAAGATAATAATCTTCACCATAGCTCACATTTGGAATTTCAATATTTCTTAAAATTGGTGTAAAAAAAGCTCTTGGTGCACCAAGACCATTTATTCTTAATGCATTATTGGGACCATTTTCATTTGTCCATTCTCTGTGGTCAATAATTCCTGGAGGAATCTCATTAAGATTAAAGTCAGTTAATAAATATGAACCAATTACCATTGCAGATTTTTCTTCATAAAATTTATTGACAATTTTCTGCAAGGCGATTTCATCCTTATATAAATCATCGCTGTCAAGCTGAACAGAAAATTTACCGCATTGAGAATGATGAACAGCTAAATCCCAGCAACCTCCAATCAGCAAATCTTTTCTTTCTGGAATTATGTGAATTAGATTTTTATGATTTGCCGAAAGTTCTTTTAATATTTCAGTTGTTCCATCAGTTGAGAAATTGTCAACAACAATTATATTGAATTTAAAATCTGTTTTTTGACTAAGTGCAGACTCAACAGCTGTTGAAATAGTTTTAGCTCTGTTTTTTACAGGGATAATAACTGAGGCTTCATAATCAAATTTTTCTAAGTTCAATGCAATCTCTTTGAAAGGCGGTTTTATAAAAGCTCCAATTGATTTAAGATGTTCTGTAGCTGCATTTTCCATTTCAATTTGAACAGAACGATTTTTAGGGTCAACATAAGTGAATTGTTTTTCATAATTCAATGGAGCAGAATTTTTTTCTATTGTATATAAAAATTCTTTTATGTGATGAATATTTTTAACAAAGTAATCTTGAAAATTAATTTTTTCTTCTTCTGTAATTTTTAATCGTAAGTCATAAAAACCAGCATAGTTATAGCTTACTTTTGTTAATTGAACAGCTCTATTAAAAGATGAAGTATTTACCATTAAAATGTATCCAAAATCAAAATCATCACGAATGCTGCCAATTTGGTAATCAATTAATGGATGTTCTAATGTTTTATTGTTTTTAATTTCATAATAATCTGAATAAGTTATTTTGGAATTGTTTTCTATTGCAGCGGCAAGAAATTTTTCAATTGAAGGTTTATCAAAAAAAATATTTTGTTCATTAAATAAAAAAAGAATGTATTCAGATTTTATTTTATCACTTAACAATTTCAGAGTTGAAGTTTGGTATAAACTTTTCTCGTTGATTATTTGAGCATTTGGGAAAGAATTTACTTCGCCGCTAAGTAAAAAAATCTCTTCGATTAAATCTGAACTTTGCAATTCATTTACTAGGTTCGTCGTTGTTTCGTTAACTGATGAAATTACAGCAGTTATTTTTTTCATTGAGTACTCAACAAAATTGAATCAAAAATTATAAAAAACGATTATCACTTTAAATTGATTGCTGAGAATGAAAAAACAACTTATTGAATGTCTTTGAAACCAAAATAAAAATTGATTAAAGTGGCTTTTATTTAAATTTGTCGCATTCTTTTATCATAGGTTTAATATATCTATATTTGTGCCACAAAATGATTAAGAAAATAGTAACATACAGCATTATTGGTTCTTTACTGATTTTTACTGGTATTAAAGCAGCATCGAATCAAATTAATCAATTCAAAGAGAACCATTCATCAAGGATTGAAAAGGTTTATTCTTGCAATCACATAATTTTTATTGATGATAAAATAATTTTCAAATCTATTTTTAATAAACAAAATAAAGAGACCTTCATTTTAATCAATAAATTCAATTGCAATTACACAAATTTTCTTTTAGAGCAAATCTCTCAAAGGTCAAATCTGTTGAGAAGATTTACTTATAAAAAGAATTCAAACCGAACCTTAACGGGGTTCTTATCAAATCTGAAAATATAGCAAATTAAATTTTCCACCTAATTTTCGATTATTCTATTGCAGGTATGTTAAACAAAAAGCGAGGTATTTATTGCGTATAGTAAAATTAATTTTAGTAATATTTATAATTGTAATAACAGTTGGAATTATAAATTTTGGTGATTCCACAGCAAGAGAAACAAGCATTTTAGATAGAGTAAGAATAAGTAAAGATTCAAGTCCAGATATTGTTCCAGTGAATTTCAATGAACTTGGAATAATGAAGGCATCCTGGTATGGTCCAGGATTTCATGGAAAGATGACAGCTAATGGAGAGATTTATAATCAAATGGCTCTTACAGCTGCTCATAAAGACCTACCGTTTGGTACTTATCTTAGAATAACAAATTTAAAGAACGGCAAAAGTGTAATTGTTAGAATCAATGATAGGGGTCCTTATATCGAAGGAAGGGATTTAGATTTATCTAAAGGAACTGCACTTGCACTTGGAATGATGAAACGCGGTGTAATAAAAGTAAAAGTAGAAGAAATTGTTGTTAATGATATCAATCCAATAACTACTTTAAATTAATAGACACAAAGAATCACCAGTTATAATAGTTTACGGAAGTCGGGATTAAAGCCCGACTTTTTTGTTTTAAAAATATTTTTTTCTTGAAACTTACTTTTTTATTGAGTTAGTTACATCTGTAACTTTAATTTTATTATAAACTTAATCATAAAAGGAGGGAAAAATGAAAAAAGCTATTATACTTTTTGCAGCATTAATATTTGCATTTACAACAAATCATTATGCACAATTCAGATTAGGTTTAACACCTGTTACGGGTCTAAATTTCAATATCCACAGCGGCTCAGACCTTCAAGAAAGCGGCAATGGATTTGGTTTATTCTTGGGTGCACAAGCTGATATGTCGTTTACAGAATCAATTGGTCTTCTTGCTGGTTTAGTATTTTACGATAATAGAAGCGGTTCATATTCTGAATCGGGGACAGATTATTACTACGGGCAATATAATGCTGATGTTAACGTCAGTCTTGCTTATTTCCAAATAGAAGCACTATTTAAGTATAAACTGCCGTCAAAATTATATTTTGTTTTTGGACCTGAACTTGGTTTCAACGAAGAATCTGAAGCAGAAATAGAAATTAACTGGACTAATTATGGTAGCCAAAAAGGTAAAAGTACATTAAAAAATACACAGACAAGGTTTGAATTGAAAATGGGAGCTGGATATGAAATACCAATATCAAAAAAACTTGATATAGTTCCACAATTAACTTTTGGGTATGGACTTACTAATGTAATTGAAGATGTAAAGTGGAAGATATTAACATTTCAAGCATTAGTAGGATTGAAGTTTAATGTGTTATAAATAAAGTGATGCTGCCTTAAAATTGCAATATAGAAGTTTTTTATCGACCATTTTCTTCTTAAGTATTGACAATTTTAAGGCATTTTTTTTATTAATAATAACCTTTCTAGGAAAGAATTCAATTGAACAATAAGATTTTCTATGATTATAGATAAATTTGATAAATAATTTTCTGAAATAACAAATCTTATAAAATTATGTAAAACAAAAATCTTAACAATAGGGAATTCCATAAAATTATTTAGCTAATTTATTTTTATTAATTCAGTATTTTCAAAAAATACTAATAATCACAGATTATTTGGTTCTATGAAAGATATTCCCCTTATTCTATTCATAATAACTTGAAAGCATCTCGTAAAGCTTAGAATATATGATTTGCCATTTGAAATGTTATAAACTATGAAATTAGGGAAAGGGAATTATAAAATTATTTTTATGGTACAAAGTAAGATGCTGTTTTAAAATTTTTTTTATCACTTAAGTGGTAATTCTGTAATAAACTCAATATAATTTGAAGATTTCTCTGCTTTAATTGTGCCCGAGTGTAAATTCACAATTGATTTAACAACTGATAATCCGAGTCCAACACCTCCAGTTCTCCTTGTTCGGGATGAATCAACTCGATAAAATCGGTCAAATATTTTTTCTATGTCCTTTTGCGAGATATCATCACACCAATTTTTTACAGTGATATTAAATTTATCATTGTCTATTTTATTTGAAGATATAATTACTGGAAAACCATCTGTGCCATATTTGATGGCATTATCGATAAGATTTGTAACAGCCTGTTTAATCAAATCCGGGTCGAAGCATGCAGAGAAATCCTCATTCATTTCAAGTTTAAGTTCAGTATTTTTTTCATGAGCTAAAACAGATGCATTTTTTATTATGCCGATTAGAAATTCTTTTACATTTATTTCAATCTTATTAAGCTGAATTAAATTGTTTTCACTTTTTGATATAAAAAACAAATTATCTACAATTTTTATTAAACGCAGAGTTTCTTCATAATTACTCTTAAGAATTTCTATATACTCAGCCGGAGATTTTTCTGATTTAAGTGCGATTTCAATTTCACCTCTTAAAATTGTAAGCGGGGTTTTTAATTCATGAGCTGCAGAAATTGAAAATTGATTCATGTAATCAATCGAAGTTTTAATCCTTTGAATCATCTCATTCATCTTTTTAACCAGTCTTCCAAATTCATCATTATGTTCTTCGCCGGGAATAATTTCACTTAGATTATGTGCGGTTATTTCTTCTGTTTTTTTGATGATTTTATCAATTCTTGATAAAGACCTTTGAGAAATAAGAGCTCCTCCTAGTAATGAAATTAAAAAGAATACAGGAGCTATAATTATGTATATGTCGGTCAAGCTGTTTATTGTTTGAAAAATATGTTCTTTTGGATAAGCAACAATTACTTTATAATTTCCATTATTAATTTGAATAGCTCTAATTTCATCATTAGATATTCTTGGATCAGTAAAATCAAAAGTTTTTGTTTTAGATTTTATTTGAGGGAATTCCAATTTAATATTGGACAAATTAGCAGATTGATATATAATCTTCGAGCCAGTTGATATTTGAATAAAAGTATTTCGTTCATTGAAAACCACAACATCGTAAATAATATCCCAAATCAAGTCTTCTTCGCTTGAGTAAATATCGCTTGGTTGAAATGTCTCAAGGTCAATATGTTTTGATTTTAAGATATGCAGAATAGCATTAGCTTGTGCAGAAAGAGAAAGGTCAAGCCTTTTTATAGAATTAGAATAAAGGTAATAATAAATAATAACACCAAGAATAATTTCGAGAATCAAGAAAAGGAGTGCATACCATATTGTCATCTTAAATCGTGTGGATAAAACATATGCTTTTATTCTGTTCTTCATAATTTTTTAGTCTTCTTTAATTATGTAGCCCACCCCCCGAATAGTATGAATTAACTTTTTATTGAATCCCTGGTCAATTTTGTTGCGAAGTTTATTTATATATACATCAATTACATTTGTATCGGTATCAAAGTGATAATCATAAACATGTTCAATTAATTTAGTGCGGGAGACAATTTTATTTTTATTTCTAAGAAGATATTCAAGAATAGAAAATTCTTTAGGGGTCAAAATTATTTCTTTTTCATTTCTATAAACTTTATGAGTAACCAAATCTAACTTCAGGTCAGCAGCAGTAAGTATGTTAGACATCAGATTTTCACGGCGTCTTAATAATGCTCGAATTCTTGCGGTTAGTTCTTCAAAAGCAAAAGGTTTTGTTAAATAATCATCAGCCCCAGCATCAAGTCCCTCAACTTTATCACTTACGGAATCTTTTACTGTTAGCAGTAAAATTGGTGTAATAATTTTTCTTTTTCTTAATTCTTTGGTTAATGTTACTCCATCAATGAAAGGAATCATTATATCTAAAATTATAAGGTCATATTCTTCTGTTGATGCAAGGTCTAAACCCTCTTTTCCATTATATGCAACATCAACAATAAAGAATTCTTCTTCTAAACCCTTTTTAATAAAAGAGGCTACTTTTTTTTCGTCTTCTACAACTAAGATTCTCATACCTTAAATTTATAAAAAAGGAGAGTAATAAACTCTCCTTTGTAATTTTTCTTAAAGAAAAAATTCAGAGATGAAAAACTATTGCTTCTTTTCTTCTTTAGGTTTAGCAGTTTCTGATTTCTTGTGCAATTTTTTATGAGTTTTTTCAGCTTTTACTGTATCCTTTTTTGCTTCTTTTTTAGGTTCAGTTACAGGTTTAGCTTTCTCTGCTTTTTGTTCGGCAGGTGTTGTGGAGGTAACTTTAGTAGTTTCTACTTTATGATTCTTGGATTTTTCAGCACTTTTTTCCTGTGTTTGTGCAAAAACACTACCGCTTAAAAATGCAACAGCAACCAATACTGCCAAGATTGATGAAAAGATTTTTGATTTCATAATTGTACTCCTTTTGTTGTTATACAAATTGTTTTTTAGACAAATGAAACATATTAGATAAAGATTAATTCTACCTTAAAAGAAGATTAAAATTTTTTAATGAA
>Ga0078972_1004340_pt1 | contig 39212 bp, 49 predicted proteins | sample YelNatPaOPGAMG01_FD_67568 | JGI IMG/M metagenome (GOLD analysis project Ga0078972, IMG submission 67568) | Hot spring thermophilic microbial communities from Obsidian Pool, Yellowstone National Park, USA - OP-RAMG-01 (SPADES assembly) (version 2) | ecosystem: Environmental > Aquatic > Thermal...
AATTAATGAGCGGCCGCGGTCGGTATGAGAACAGGAACCAGGAAATTAGCGCGCTTTCCCGAGGCTTGAAGCTTCTGGCTAAGGACCTTAAGGTGCCGATGCTGGTGCTCTCGCAGTTGAATCGCGCACCGGAGACGCGTCCCGGCGACCACCGGCCGCAATTAAGCGACCTCCGCGAGTCCGGATCGATTGAGCAGGATGCCGACGTTGTGACGTTTATCTTCCGCGAAGAGGTCTATAAACCGCACGATCCAGAAGTGCGCCACAAGGCGCAGCTTATCACAGCCAAACAGCGTAACGGGCCCATAGGAACAATCATGCTGAGGTTTGATGCTGCAACGACCCGTTTCGACAATTTAGAGACAGCCGAGGAGCCACGAGAATGAGCCAGCCATCTAACACCGACTCAACAGAGCAATTCGAGCCCGATTATTCAATTACGCTTGGCGTCCCGGCGTTTCCCGCTAAAAAAAACCAATGGCGGCGTAGCAAACACGGTGGATTGTATTTGCCATCTACTTGTCGCGCTGTAATGGATGATCTCACGTTACAAGCTCGGTCTCAATGGGGCAACAGGCCCGCCTTAGAGAATCCGGCAATTGCGTTGAAAGCATGGCTGTTAAACCTGCGCCGTGATCCTGACGGGATCTGGACCACGCTGTGCGACGTGCTACAGGATGCTGGCATTATTCGGAATGACAATGCCAAAAGGCTTGGGGGGCCTTCAATTCGTCTACCGATCATTGTCGGAGCACCATACACGCGCAGGGAGTATGCCGTGATTATGTTTTGGCAGGATTGGCGGAAATTCGGGCGATGGGTTGAGATTCAACTGCGAAGTAAGGAGCAAGCCTCATGATTACCGATGGACATGCACTCTTCGAATTAACCCGAATCGCTATTAAGCACTGTCCTGTGCTGAAGCCGCAGGATCTGCTAGATGAAGCCCATGATCCAAGCTCGGGCCTTCACTATTTGTTTCATTGGGAAAATAGTGACGTAGCCCGAGGGTGGCGTATATACGCAGCTAAACGGTTAATTCTTGACTATATTTCTACGTTACGTGAGCTGGCTGGGCAACTTGAAAAATCAATGAGCGAGAAGAATGGGCCATGGCAGCACTAACCGAGGCAGTACTAACCGATGCTATCCAAAAGCGCAACGCGCTGATAGAAGAATACTTAGAGGTCATTCGCCGGGTGGTCAAGCGCATGATGGCGGCGCGGGCCGTGCCCGGATGCTTGGATGTTGAGGATGTTGTGCAAGATGTAGCGGTAGAGTTGATCAAGACCGTAGATAAGCTCAAAGCCAAGAGCGTTAGATCGCTGCGGGCCTACGTACTCGCATTGGTGAATCGCAAGGTGCGAGCGTCTATTGCTGCGGCCTTTCGCCCGGATAACTATCCCCTTTTGTTGGCAGCGCACGCATCTAAGCCCGAGCCATGGATGCTCTTCCAAGATTACCATCTGTCAAAGAAGCTGTTGACTAAGAAGCAGTTAGAGGCCGTGGAGTTAGTCTATGTTTACGGTTTTACCCAGGAACAGGCAGCAGGGAAACTGGGGATAACTCCTCAAGTTTTACGCGTTAGGTTGAGTCGAGCTATTAAGCGTCTTGGGATTAAAAAAAAATAATTTACCCAAAAGTATGCTAAAAATCCCACAAGCGGCCACTTAATAACGGGACAAATCAAGTGGAACAGGTATCGAAATGGCTTACTCAAGAACTTCCGGACGATAAGCCATCTAATGGCTTTTATGGATACCCCTACGATAAAAAATATACGCCGAGAATACATCGAGAGGCACTCAGATTGCCGCATTGTTCTGCGGGAGGTGAGCGCGATTATCGCAAATGGGAGCAGGAGCGCGCCCAGCGATGGCGCTCGATTCGAGAGGCCAAGCCACGATGTGAGGACCAACCGGATCTAAAGACTGCAGCTTGAGGTAGTTAATACGAGCGCCGGGACGCTCGTGAAACTCTTTCCCGCAGGATTTCATACCCAAAGTATATTTGCGTGAATAACCAGATCCCCTTATACACCACTGACGGCGAGCTGGCTGACTGGGTCAGCGAGCAGCGCCTGGCTCGGCTCGAGGCCGCCGGTTTGATCGCTCGCGTTGTGCGCCACCCGAAGGGGCACATCAATCGCGCCATCCTTTTTCGGCGGGAGTGTGATGGGCCAATGATGAACATACGGCAGTATATGGGAACGCGCTATAGCTTCCGCGAGCATTTGGACAACGGGCGGCTGTGCTGGAAGCTCAGGCAACTCGGACGTGGTAACGAGCTGCGCCCGATCTTCCTGGCCGTGCTTACAGAATGCATGGCATCGCGATGACGGATCATGAGAAAGAGCTGGCGCAGTTCTGGCTACGCTTACGAAAGCGCCTGGAGGCCGGCGCGCGGGAATATGGGGAGATATCCTTCCGCCGAGAGCCATCAGAGCTAATTGGCGAGATTGAGGAGGAGCTTCTGGATGTATGCGGCTGGGCCTTTATATTGTGGTGCAGGCTGAGGCGGCTGCAGGCGGTGCTTAGGCCAGAATCGGGTCCGAACTCGTCGCGGGTTACCGTTAGGGGGACTGATGGTACAAAATCTGAAGAGATGGGCTAAGTATTGTATTATCATGGATTTACGGGTCCTTCCAGGAAGCCGGCGGCGGCGGGTGAATTTGTTGCAAAATTTCGCTAGCGTCAGACCGGAAATAAACTTTCCACTTTCCAAATGAAAGATACAGCCACCCCGTCAATAGCGCGGCGCATCGAGATGTGGCCCACAGAGCGGCTGATTCCGTACGATCGGAATCCGCGCACACACTCTGAAGAGCAAATCATGCAGATCGCGGCCTCGATTGCCGAGTTCGGCTTCACGAATCCGATTCTCGTGGACTCGCGCGACGGGATCGTCGCCGGTCACGGCCGGCTGCTGGCGGCGCGCAAGCTCGGGCTGGACGAGGTGCCGGTGATCGTGCTCGATCACCTGACGGAGGCCCAGCGGCGGGCGCTGGTGATTGCCGACAACAAACTGGCTCTCAATGCCGGCTGGGATGAGGAGTTACTCAGTGAGGAGCTAGCAGCCCTCAGGGATGACAATTTTGACCTTGACGTGATCGGGTTCAGCGATGAAGAGCTGGCGGATTTGTTCCAACCAGACAAGCCGGCACGCGGTCAGTCGGTAGACGATGAAACGGAAGATACACCGACCAATATTGTCATTAGACTGTCTGTTCCGGCAACGGTATGGCTTGGAAGCCGCGAAGCCATTTTGAACAAGCTTGACGCACTCGGAAAGACGTACCTGTGGAAGTACACGGTTGATGAATGAAGATCGGGTATCTAACGTGCGGTCGAGACGATTTCGGTTATGGCCTTGCGCTCGTGTTAGACGACCTGAAGTCTGCCGGGCACGAGCTGTATCGCATTACTCCGCGCACCGCTCCGCTCGTAGACTGGGCAGTATTCTCGGCCTTCTGGTGGGAGCATATATACGTCATAGCGGATTTTTTACGGACAGCAGGGTGCGAAAAGAGAAAGACCAGGCGGCCGAAGACCGTAGTCGGCGGATTCAACACAATGAATCCGTATGCCTTCAGCGGTCTTGTAGATTTCGTCTCAGTTGGAGATGGAGAAAACGTCTTACCGGAACTTATTGGCGGTAATTTACCGGCTTGTGTGCTTTATGATGGCGGCCCGCCCCCGACTCCCGGTTTTGCTCCGGAGTTGAGGCCATTTGTGCACGAAACAAACGATATTGCGCGCATTGAAGTTGCGCGAGGATGTAAGTTTACCTGTACGTTTTGCGCTGTAACTTACTGGAAGCCCTACCGCGAGCTGCCGCTCGAGGGAATAATATCCGCTCTTCGGTCCACGCGTCGCAAGCGGGTTGCGCTGTTTGCGCCAGAGCCGACGATTCACAGTCAGGATGAGGAAATAACAAAGGCCGCTCACAGGCTCGGTAAGGTTCGTGTTGATAGCGACGTTCGCCTCGACAGACTATCACGCCGAAAGGATTCTGTTCCGAGAGTTGGAATCGAGGGTCTGAGCGAGCGGCTGCGGCGACTGGTGAAAAAGCCGTACCGAAACGAGCAGATTATCGAAGCTGTTAGGAGGGCCATTGCGGAAGGAAGACGGGGAATGTTTTGGTACGTCATCCTCGACTTACCCGGCGAGGATGAAGAGGATTGGCGGGAATTCAAGGAGTTACTACAAAAAGTAAGTGAATTGCCAGGGGCCGAAGACTTCGTGCTGAAGCCAAGTCCGAATGTGTTTTTGCCGACCCCGCACACACCGATGCAGTATGAGCCGATCCACTGGGACCGTGACTATCGCGTTAAGTGGCAGGAGCTATTCGGACGCGGAGATGACCGCGATTGGGGCGTAATTATGGCTGAGCGTACAAGGGTATTTTCTCCCGGGATGCGGCTACTGGCGATGGTAAGCACGAGGGCCGGTGAAGAGTTCGCAGAGATTGAGCGAAATCTGATGCGGGACAAGGCAATTGCTATAAGGGGCGGACGCCCAGTTGTAGTTGACCTAAAGCGCCTTTTGTCGGTACTGCGCAAGTTTGGAGGTGCGGAAAAATACTGCGGAAGAATTAAGCCGGGAAGCGCCCCATGGGATAAGATCGTAAGACCCATAGCGCATCCAAAATTAGAGCATTTATTTAACACCGCACCAGCCGCAGCGTAACAATGTGATCGTAAAGAGCGCAAGGGCCTACGCAAAGCTAGTAGGTGCCAGTCATACAGCGGTAAATAATGCGATCAAGCAGGGGTTAATAAAACCGCTTCCTGATGGATCAATCGATACGGAACAGGCTGATGCGGCGTGGCGTCCGAGGGTTCAGCGCAATGCAGTGAGGGCAGATCCGAAGTCGGTCGGGAGCCCAGATTACTACACAGCCCGGGCGATCCGCGAGCACTACTTAGCGCGGCTCGCTCGAATTGAGTTTGACGAAAAGGTCGGCAAGCTAGTAAGTCGCGATGAGGTACAAGTTGCAGCGTTCACTAAGGCTCGTACAGTTCGGGACAACTTACTGAACATACCGGACAGATTGGCGGCCGTACTCGCCGCCGAGACAGATGCAGACAAGGTACACAAGATTCTTACAGAAGAGATTAGGAAGGCGTTAGACGATCTTGCTGGCTCTAGCGACTGAAGTATACAACGAGGCATTTAATGCTGGATTAAAGCCCGATCCGGTGCTTAGTGTCTCCGAGTGGGCTGATCGTTATAGAAGACTGTCGGGCAAGTCAGCGGCTGAACCGGGCCCATGGCGCACGGACCGCACCCCATATCTTCGGGAGATTATGGACTCGCTTTCACCGTCATGCCCGGTCGAGCGAGTAGTGTTCATGAAGGGCTCACAGGTCGGGGCAACCGAGTGTGGCAATAACTGGATAGGCTACGTAATCCACAAATCTCCCGGCCCAATGATGGTTGTTCAGCCCACAGTTGAGATGGCTAAGCGCAATTCAAAGCAGCGCATTGAGCCTCTTATTGAAGAAAGCGACGTGCTAAGGCAACTAGTCAAGCCGGCCCGGATGCGAGACTCAGGTAACACCGTTCTGTCGAAGGAATTCCCCGGCGGACTACTGGTAATGACGGGGGCAAACAGCGCGGTTGGTCTTCGCTCAATGGCCGTCCGGTATTTGTTCCTCGATGAGGTCGATGCATACCCTGGCGACGTGGATGAAGAGGGAGATCCGATCAATCTAGCGCTAGCCCGCACGCGCACATTCTCGCGCCGCAAGATATTCATGACCTCGACCCCGCTAATTACCGGTCTAAGCCGAATTGAGGCAGCATATGCTGAGAGTGACCAGCGGCACTACTGGGTGCCGTGCCCGCATTGCGACCAATTTCAAGTGCTGAAGTTCGAGCGGCTGCGCTGGCCCAAGGGCGAGCCGCAGAAAGCCGCCTACCACTGCATCGCCTGCGAGCAGCCGATCTTTAACTACCAGAAGAGCACGATGCTCGCGCGCGGCGAGTGGCGGCCCGAGGCGCAAGGCGACGGGCGCACGCGCGGCTATCACCTGTCAAGCCTTTACAGCCCGGTGGGCTGGTACTCATGGGAACGTGCCGCTGAGGATTGGGAGAAGGCGCAGAAGGATGTCGAGCGGCTGAAGTCATTCGTGAACCTGGTGCTTGGCGAGTCGTGGCAGGAGCGCGGCGACGCGCCAGACTGGCAACCACTTTACGACCGGCGCGAGGATTACCCGATCGGCACTGTCCCGCGCGGTGGCCTGTTCCTCACCGCCGGCGCGGACGTCCAACGGGACCGGATCGAAGTCGAAGTGGTTGCATGGGGTCGTAACAAAGAAAGTTGGTCAGTAGACTACCGTGTGCTAACTGGTGACATAGCAGAGGCTTCCGTTTGGCGAGACCTAGATGACTTACTTGATTCTGAGTTCAGCGGACTCCCCATCAGGGTGTTGTGTATTGACTCAGGTTTCAATCCGCACTTGACTTATGAGTGGGCGCGGAAGCATCCGCAGGCTATCTGGGGCCCTAGTGGCGCGAGGGCGCCGCATCCGAAGACAGTAGTAGCGATCAAAGGAACGGCACGTGCAGATAAGTTGATTCTGGGAGCCTCTCCGATTGATTCCAGCCGAAAGCGCGGCACACGGTTGTGGGCGATAGGTACACCAGTGGCCAAATCTGAGCTCTCCAGCCGGTTGCGTCTTAGTCCCCCAACGGAAGAAAGTGGAGAACCATTTCCGGCAGGCTATTGCCATTTTCCGCGTTACGGTGAGGAGTACTTTAAGCAGCTGACGTCTGAAAGCTTCGTAAAAGGGCACTGGGTAAAAGATCCAAATCGGCGCAATGAGGCGCTGGACTGCCGCGTTTATGCACGCGCGGCCGCAGCAATCTATGGAATAGACCGTTTCACGGATAAGCACTGGCAAGAGCTCGAGCAATCAGTGCCAGTTCAGTCTGCGTCCAAAACGCAACCGACGCAGCATACAGAGCAGCGTGGGTCTTGGATTCCCATACGGAAGGGTTGGCTACGATGACACTCGAAGAGCTTCAAGCGCAGCGCGAAGACATTCTTAAAACCATCGGCGTCTATCGTGTGCAATTTGGCGAGCGGAGTGTGCAATACTCCGACCAAGCTAAGGCGTTAGCCGCAATTGATGCGGAAATTGCGCGCTTGCAGCAGGCACAGCGGCCGGTCAGTTATACGGAGTTTACAAAGGGATGAACTGGCTAGACCGCATAATCGGATGGTTTGATCCAGCACTGGCGAGCCGTCGTCTGCACGCACGTATGAGTATGCGCGCCGCGGAACGCTTCTCCTATGAGGCGGCGCGCAGCACCCGCCGCACGTCTGGATGGCTCGCGCAAGAGACCGGGCCAAACGCCGAAATCGCTAGTGCAGCGTCTAAATTGCGGGCGAGATCGCGGGACTTGGTGCGCAATAATGCCTATGCCGCCCGAGCAGTCTCGGCGGTGGCCGCGAATGCTATTGGCGCCGGCATAGTGGCACGCACGCCAAATGTTAAGGCCGGAACTCGCTGGCAGAGCTGGATCGATATCTGCGACGCCGACGGGGCGCTGGACTGGTACGGGCTGCAAGCGCTAGTGGCCCGGACTGTGGTGGAAAGCGGCGAATGCTTGGTGCGGTTCCGCCCCCGGCGGGTAGGAGATGGCGTAAATCCCCCGTTGCAGTTACAGGTACTCGAACCCGACTATCTGGCCTCATGGAAGACAGGCTCAACCAATACTGGCTACATGATCCAAGGCATTCAGTACGACCTGATTGGACGCAGGATTGGGTACTGGTTATATGACCGGCATCCCGGAGAAGCGTCCACCTTAGTCGGGGCGACGTTGCCAGTGCCCAATCTTGTACCGGCGGATCAGATCCTACACATATATCGCAAAGATCGTCCCGGGCAGGAACGCGGAGTACCTTGGCTTGCTCCTGTCATCATGCGGCTGCGCGATCTAGATGATTACGAGGAAGCCGAGCTGGTCCGAAAGAAGATCGAGGCGTGCTTTGCCGCCTTCGTTACCGGTGGTGATCCGGCCCGCACCTTAGGCACATCACGCACGGATGCCGGCAGCGGACAGCGCATCGAGAGTTTTGAGCCTGGCATGATAACGTACCTGGGCGACAGCGAGGATGTAAAGTTTGCTACGCCTCAATTGTCCGCAGGCTATTCGGACTACGTTAGGCATCAGCTTAGGTCGATTGCGTCGGGCCTTGGCATTCCCTATGAGATCCTGACGGGAGATCTGTCGCAGACTAACTACTCCTCCATCCGCGCCGGATTACTCGAATTCAGGCGCATGATCGATCAATTCCGCTGGCAAATACTCATACCACAGTTCTGCCAACCGGTGTGGGATAGAGTAATGACGCTTAGCGGGATTGATGCAGCCGTGACTTGGACCCCGCCAAAGTGGGAATGGGTCGATCCAGAGAAAGAGGTTGCGGCGGTACAGGCCAACATTCGTAACGGTCTCACAACGCTACGCGAAGCGATTTCCGAGATGGGATACGATCCGGACGAGCAACTCGCCGAGATAGCTAGAACCAACGAGGCCTTAGACCGTCTGGGAATTGTATTGGATTGCGATCCAAGAAAGGTAACTGCTAAGGGAATCGAACAAAAGGAGTAGTTATATGCCAGCTATTGCAGTACATCATACCGATACATCTGATTCAGCCTGGGACGCCGGTGCGAATGAGAAGCGCCTGAGATCCGGCGAAAGCCAATCCTATTACGCACGCGAGTATGCCTGGCGTGACCCTAAGGCTGATCAATCAACCAAGTCAGCTTACAAGTTTCCGCATCACGAAGTTGATGGGAACGGCGACCCCGGGCCGGCTAACATGACTGCATGCTCTACGGGTATTGGAGCGCTCAATCATGCCCGCGGTGGCGCGGACATTCCTGACAGCGACCGCCAAGGAGTGTATCGGCACCTGGCCGCCCACCTAAAGGACGGCGGCAAGGAGCCCCCTGAGCTCATGCAGGCGAGTGTCCGAGAGACCGGCGGCACAGCGACCGATAGCGCCGAACATGTGGAGCTCTCTTCAGTTCTTTCGCCTCCCGCGACGGTAGACGCGTCCGCCCGAACCGTGAATGTAGTCGCCTATTCGGGAGCGACGGTGATGCGCATCGACCCATGGACGGGGGAAATATCTCAGTTGCGCCTCGGACTGTCGGATAGCGAGGTTCGCATCGGGAGGCTAGTTGGCGCTCCGGTCCTAAACGCTCATTCGGCGGAGACCGTAAGCGATCAGATAGGAGTGGTAGAGCGGGCCTGGATCGACAGCGGCAAGCTACTGGCTACGTTGCGCTTTAGCAAACGGGCGGACGTCGAGCCTATCTGGCAAGATATCCGCTCCGGAATCATTCGCAACGTTTCGATTGGAGCGCTGATTTATAAGCGCGACCGCCAAGAGGACGGTTCTTATGTGGCCACTGACTGGGAGCCGATGGAAATCTCCGTTGTCCCAGTTCCGGCTGATCCGAGAGCTACCGTGCTCTCGCAAGTTGTACCACAAGCGCGGGTTGAAACCCGTAAACCAGTGAAGGAGGAAGTAATGGATGAAAAAATAACTGCGGGTGTCAATGAGACCCGCGAAACCGCTGACATTGCCGCCCTGCGTGCGCAAGTTGTGGCTGAACAGCAAAAGATCAGAACTGCTGTGCGGGCCGCAAAGCTCGAAGAAAAATTCGCAGACGATCTTTGCTCGCGCGGCGTGACGCTCGAGGAAGCGCGTGCGGCTATTTTTGATGAATTGACACGACGCTATGAGCAGAACGCTACGCGCTCGCAAGTGGTCAGCATTGAACACGATGCAGTAGATAAGCGGATTGAGGGGATGACCGCTTCCTTGCTGCATCAAATCGATAACAAGCGTTATGCCGATGATACGGCCTCACCATGGCGGGGAATGCGCCTTTCGCGAATGGCTGAAGAATGCATTCACCTTGCCGGGGGCAGGCGGCCGACAAACCCCAATGAAATAGTTAAGTTTGCGTTAAGCACAAGCGATTTTCCGGATGTGCTCGCAAACGTAGCCAATAAGATTCTCCTTGATGCGTATCAGGTTGCCGCGCCTAGCTACAAGCGCTGGGCGAAACAGAGTACCGCTCCCGACTTTAAGCCAGTGACCCGAGTGAGAATTGGCGAATTTCCAAACTTTGTAGAACTAGCCGAAGGGGGCACTATAACCTATGGCTCAGTGGCTGAGAGCAAGGAGCAATACGGCCTCAAGACTTATAGCGGCGGACTTCTGATTACACGGGAAATGATCATCAATGATGATTTGGGCGCCATCCGGCAAATGTTCGAAGGTGTTGGTACACAGGCCGCAATACTTGAAAATAAGAAAGTATATGAGGCTTTAACCTCGAATCCCACTATGAGCGATGGAGTGGCGCTATTCCATACCAATCATGGAAACTTGGCCGGTACTGGCGGGGCCATCTCTATCACCACGCTTGACGCCGGATCAGTGGCTATGATGACGCAAAAGGGGCTGGATGGCAAAACCCCGCTCAACATACCGCCACGCTTCTTAATTGTTCCCCATGCCAAGCGCGTAACGGCAGTTCAATACACCAACGTGCCCAATATTGTTGTTACGAAGCAGGCGGACTTTAACCCATTTGCTGGCCAGCTCGAGGTCGTGGCTGATGCCAACTTAGATGTTGCCTCGGCTACAGCATGGTATCTTGCGGCTGACCCCATGGCATGCCCCACTGTAGAGTATGCCTATTTGGATGGGGCGCAAGGGCCGCAGATCCAGAGGATCGATAATCCCGATGATGTTTTAGGCTTGAAGCTTAAGGCCTGGCTTGACTTCGGCGCTAAAGCTATCGATTGGCGTGGTCTGTATAAGAATCCAGGAGCGTGAGGTGAACCATGAAAAATTTCGTACAGGAACCTATAACCTTGACGATTGCCGTAACTGATCCATCGTCCCCTGCGTCGGGCGCCCCAGTGCGAATCGGCAGCTTTTGCGGCGTAGCAGTCGGAGATGTCGGCAGTGATGGAAAGACCGTTGTCCGCATTTCTGGCGTGGTTAATGTCGCCGTGAAGGGTGTAGATGGAGCGGGGAATTCTGCCGTTGCGGTCGGAGACAAGATCTATTACGTCGACGCCGATACGCCAAAGCTGAGCAAGAAGTCGACTGGGACATTCTTTGGATATGCCCTTGGCACTGTGAGCACTGGTGGAACCAGCACCATTAATGTGCTACTTGCAAACTGACATGTTGCAAGACTTTGCCAGCATGGACCGCGCCTGTCTGACGGCCTTTGGGAGAGATATTGTATTCTTACCTAAATCCGGAGGGCAGGCGCAGGTCCGCGCCATCTTTGAGCGGACAGTTCAGGCTGAGGATGCCTCACCAGGCGTCTATGCTGTCATGTTTGTGCGACCGGCGGACTTACCGTCTGCACCCGTTCGTGGGGATTCTGTTCTTGTGGATGGAGTGGTCTACAAGATCTTTGACATTGAAGCCGACTCTAGCGGGGGGGCGGTGTTAAAGTTGCGCAAGGCGGACTAATGGCTAGCGTGCGGGTCTATGTCAAGCGGCAACTGCGGTTAGACAGGCTCACCTTCCAGCAGCGACAGATGTATGAGTTAGGGCAAATCGGTGTTGGCGCGGTGAAACATCGCGTGCAATCCGCCATTGGCCCAAACGACGCTCCGGCAAAGCCGCTCACCAAAAGTTACGCCATCTGGAAGACTCGCCAAGGAAAGGGCAACCGGCGCAACTTGACGCTTTCGGGCGACATGCTCAAAAGCTTCGAGACGCGAACGGTGAGCGAACAGGCCGCAAAGGCTTACGTCACGGGGCGGTCCTCGATAAAAACGGTTAGAAACAAAAGAGGCCGCCTGGTGGGGATAGAGAACAGAATTAAAGCCTGGGTCAATCAACAACGGGAACCCTGGATGGTATTTTCGCCGAAGAACAAAGCGGTTGTGCTCGAGGCCGCAAGGAAAATGATCGAAGCGATAAAGCCGCGGCTGCTGCTACAGAAGGGTCTCGGCGGTAGGCAACTATGATAGATCCATCCGAACTGGTCGACAATCTGGTCGCACTGCTGCGCGACATCCCGGAACTGGTCGCCGAGATGGAGGGCGATGAGCAGCGGATCTTCGCATACCATGACCAGTATCCCAAGCACTCCAGCCTCGCGGAAGCTATTCACCAGATGCCAGCGCCTAGCATCATGGTTGCCTGGCAAGGAACCAGCCCGGGGAGCTTCGGCGGCGTGGATGTTTGGAGGCACCAAGTCACGCTCTATCTGCGGGCGCGCGAGACCTTTGACGGTGACCCGCCCACGGCCTATTACCGGTTGTTCCGGCTGATCACCAAGGGTGTCCCGGCATCTGCGGGTGTGCCGATGCTCAATGCGGCGGTGCATTCGTCCTGTTACCCCATGGACCTGCCACAGATTCAGCGGCAGACTGACGCGGAAGGGCTGGACTATTTCGAAGTTCCACTAAGTTTCACGGAGATAGGAGATGACTGATACGGTATTTATGGTTTCGCCACAGGGCGAGGTGCGGGAGGTGGAGGCCAGCCCGGCTGCGCTCGTGCCACTGATGATTCGGGGCTGGCAGCAAAAACAAGAGGAGGTAAAACCTGATGTCAGTAGCACGGATGCAAGAAATACAGATTTGCTTCGGTAAGCAAAAGCAAGCCGACATCGCAACGGCCAACACGAGCGGTCAGATGTGGCAGTTGCGCAAACTCAACGCCGCTCTCGCCAATCCAAAACTAAATACTGAGAGTGATGCCGACGAGTATGGAAAAGGTCACGAATTCGCGACCCAAACCTTCAATACTTCCTGGGATGTCGCTGGACAGATAGAAAAATATCTTAGCGCCGAAATCGCCGCGTGGGCCATGGCATTCGGACTCGGTAAGGTGGTGAAATCCGGGTCATCGCCAAACTTCACCTATACATGCACACCACTAGTGCCGGCGAATGGGGATGCGACCGAACTACCTTACTTCAGCTTCGTCGAACAGATCAGACCGGGGACGGGCGTCGTGGTGGACCGCATGGCGGTGGGCTGCGCAGTTGAGGGTTGGACTTTATCGGTAGGGAGCGGTCCGGGACGTGCCAACTCAAAGATCACCGTAGACTTTGTGGGCTCGGGCAAATATGTCGAGCCGTCTGGGATCACCGTACCGACGGCAACGGCGGAAAAACTTCTGCCGGCGGCTTCGCTCGCAGTAAGCATCAATGGCGTAGACTACGTTTCGAACAAGAATTTCGTTTCTCTCGAGGCCTCCTGGAAGAATAACATTCTGCTAGATCTAGGATTCTATCCGGGCTCTGGCTTCCAAAGCGCTGGCAATGCAACGAGCGGTGCCATCCGCGGACGCCTGGAGTTCGGAAAACGGCAGTCTACGCTTAAATTTGTCGCTCGCTTCGAGAATGGATCAACCGAGCTGACCAAACTTAAAAACCGAACCACGGGCTCGGCAAGCCTGACTCTGTCATATGACACCAATAACTCACTTGCTATCACCTGGCCCAAGGTTGCTTTCTCTGCTGTCGAGGTCGGTGAAACCGACGGCATTGTGACAGTGTCTGTCGACTGCCTTCCATTCTGGGATGATACCAATGGCGTTATTTCGGCGGTAGCAAAATGCGGCGTGGACGGAATCTGTCAATAAGGCGAATTAATTATGTTTGATGCGAAACAATCAATCACGGTTAATCTTCGAACACCCGAGGGCCTAAAATCGGTTCGGGTTAGATTTCCGTCAGATGAAGAATGGATTGAACGCCAGAAGAAACGCAAGGTCATCGTGAAGCAGCTAGGTCGAGGAATCTCGGAGACTACTGTCCCTGATTCAGCAGAGGCCGACGCTGCGCTGCTCGCAAAGATCCGCGAGCAGGAAGAGAACCCGCCTGAAGTCGACGCTTTCGAGGCCAGCCGGATCATAGAGCAGTTGAGTCAAGCTGATGTTGATGACGTTGTTCCGGTGGGCGATGGCTTCCGTGTGACGATGCGCGTCCTTGGCGGCACGGTTAGCCACGTGCTGCGCATGCCTTCAGCCAAGGATGTCTTTGAATACCGGCGCGGCTTCGCGCGCGTGCTCGACCTGCCTTATAATCGCCAGGAGTTGATTATCAACCTCGCGCCGGCGGCGGCACTTTACAAGAAGTTGGCGGAATCGACCGAAGGTTATGCAGGTGAAGTTCCGGTGATCCACCAGGTGGTCGCCGTAAAGGCTGCGATCGACGCGTTGGAGGGAATTTTTGAGGACACTTCTGACCCAAACTGACAAGCGGGGAGTGGCCCGAAAAACCCTCCCTGCGATTTCTGATTCACTGGGCACTGCGTCGCGAAGAACTCTGCGATCCAGGCCTTTGCCCGGACGCCCCCGACGACGGCGGGCATTGCGACCACTGCCCGCTCGATAAACTAGATGCGGAGCAGTCCTCGCCTCGCGGCGAACTACTGCGGCGAGCTATCGATCTTTGCGCGGCGCTGAAGCTCGGCGTACATATCGGCCTGGACGAAATTCGGGCGGATGAGTTCTACGCCATGCTCGTGATCGAGGAGGAACGCGACCAGATAGAGCGTGAGCGCTTATCTGATGAGGCGGTAAAGAGCTAGCGCCCCATAATAAAGAAATACAATCGATCCGATAAACGCAATGATCGAAACCATTGAGACCACCGTGCCCCTCCAGCCTAATAGTGAATGACAATAGGGGCATTTTACCGCCCCGGCTGGAATCGGCTTCTTACACACGTCGCAGATTGTTTCAGATGCCAATGGCGTTCGCGGTGGTCGACTGGTGAAAGAATATCCGCAGTCGCACCACTCCGCGGAAGGAACGTTTTCAAGACCGCAAGCCGGGCACTTCATAGCTCTTTTGCTATACCACGACAGCCCGGGACAAATCAAGTAGGCAATTATGGCTGATAACAAGCTCGAACTTGTCGTAGAGGTCGATGCCAGCCGGGCCAACGCCTCGATCAAGGGCGTGAATTCCAGCTTGTCTAGTCTGGAAGCCACAGCCGTGAAAAGCGCCGGCGGCGCGTCACAAGGCCTCGACGTCATGACGATGAGCATGACCAAAGGCGTGCTTGCGGGACAGGCACTGTATGGCGCCTTAATGTCACTGGCCCGTGCGGCGAGGTCAATGACATTGGGCGCTATCGAGATGCAGGATAGCCTCGGGAAGACCGCTCAGCGGGTCGGAATGGGCGTCGAGTCCCTCAGTGCGTTGCGGTACGCCGCTCAGTTGTCGGACGTAGACATGAGCGACCTCGCCGTCTCGATTGCCCGATTTTCTAAAAACATCGCTGGCGGTTCAGTGCAACTCGATGCGCTCGGCATAAAGACTCGCAATGCCGACCATTCGATGCGCGACACATACGCAATTCTGAGTGATGTAGCAGCGAAGTTCGCGCAAATGCCGGACGGCGTGCAGAAAACGGCGCTGGCCGTTGAGCTGTTCGGGAGAGGTGGAGCGAGACTGATTCCACTGCTAAATCAAGGTTCTTCTGGGCTTGCTTCAATGGCCAAGGAGGCGCGCGAACTAGGAATTGTCATGTCTGATGAGGACGCCAAAAAAGCGGAGGAATTTGAAGACAACTTAAAGACGTTACGTTCTGCTGTTCTGGGCTTGGAACTCGCGCTATCTAAGGAACTTGTTCCCGCAGCGCTTGAGTTTACTGACGCTGCGATCAAATGGGTACGCGGAGGCGGATTGCAGGAGCTCGTAGCTTACCTAAAGCAGGCCGCGGAATATCTGAAAATCCTCGCAATAGTAGTTGTCGAATACAAGCTAATTTCTATCTTGTACAGCCTAGAAACTGCCATTGGTAAGGTCGCTCTCGCCACACGTGGGCTCAATGCCGTCCTGCTTGCGAATCCATGGACAGTTGCCGCCGCCGGTGTAGTTGCTCTAGGCACGGTGGTATGGGCGCAAAAAGAAAAGTTAGATGCGTATCAGCAGTCACTAAGCAAGGCCGCAGACAAGGCCGCACTATTCGCAGCGGTCAATAAAGGCGCTACTCTTGCCGACCTAAGAAAGCAAGGGTATACGGATGAAGCTATTAGATCAGCCTACGGAATGCCTGCGCCACCCACAGAAAAGCAAAAAGCGACGCCATATGATGAGGAGGACGTAAGGAAAGCGCAAGAGGCCGCGAGGAAAATTGCCGAAGCGGAAAAGCGTAGCGCGGAAATCCTAGACAAAGCCAGGCGTGGGGAGCAGGATGGTCTCGCGAAAATCCTCGAGCAGTACCGGCAATACAGGCAAGAGTTGGGTCTTAGTGCCAAGGCGCAACGAGACCTTGCGAGTGCTGAGACAATTACGCTGCGCCAGGAGGCGGCGAAGGAGATGGCCTCCTATGCTCAGGCTACCGCCAAGGAACTCGAAGAGGCAAATGAATATTGGCGCAAAATCAGAGAGCAACAACTGAAGGATTCTACCGATTTTGCTGATGAGACGAGCAAGATTGAGATGGAATCCGCGCAATCGCGGCTGAACTACGAGCAGACCGTAGCAGAGCAGATTCGTGACGCGCAATTGCGCCAACTCGACGCCGTTGGAGCTCGCACGGTTGAGCAGCAAGTCGCATTGCAACAGAAGCGCCTAGAAATCGAGATTGACTATCTGAACCGCACGCTGGAGCTAAAACGCGAAGAGCTTAATCGCGAAAAAGACCTTGAGATTGCCGAAATGGAGGCCGTAGCTCGGGCAAGGGGCATCTCTGAAGAGCTAATACAGCAGCGTAGAGCGGCTATCGATCAAAAGTATTCCGAGCAGACAGCAGAACTCGAGGCTGGAACACAAGAGGCCATACAGGCGGCAAAAGAGAACACAGCCATAAAGCAGGCTCAGATAGTCGAAGACTATAATCAGAAAGTCTTTGACACTTTCAAACGAGAGGCTGAAGGGGTATTTGACGCCCTGCTAACTAAGGGTCAGTCGGTCTGGTCAGCGTTGGCAAACAGCCTCAAGACTGCCGTACTGACCGCCATCAAGGAAATACTGAGCTCCGAGGTGGCTGCGCTGCTCATGCGGCTATTCACTGGCCTTCGCGTTCCCGTTGGATTAAGTGGGGCTGGCGGTGCCGCTGCGATCCTTGGCGCCGCCGCGCCGGCTTTTGGCTCTACTGGCGGCTTCAACGTCCCTATTCCGGGCGTGCCCGAATACCCCGGAGGCCTTGGCGGCATTACCAAGATAGGAGGCATATTGTCCAAGGGCGCATTATCCGCGTCCAGTCTTGCTCCGCTTGGTCTTGGCGCTTCCTTGTTCGGGCTTACTTCAGCCTTCCGGCTTGGACAAAAGGGAGGCGTAGGCACAGCTCTCGGAGCAGGTCTTGGGGCCTTCAGTGGGCTGCTCGGTTTTGGTTCGCTGACAGCTATGTTTCCCGCGCTGCTAGCGGCAGGACCATTTGGCTGGATAGCCGCAGGAGCAGTTGGCGCAATCACGGGGCTAATCGGGCTATTTCACAAGAGTGCTGAACAGAAGGCTCGAGAGAAAATCAAGGCCACCTACGGCGTCGACATCCGTGAAAAAAACATCCTGACCGAAATTGTGAATATGGCGAAGCAAGGCTTTGGCGGAAACCTGGACGCGGCTATACGGAGTCAGCAAGTGCGCGACTTAGTGGAACTCTATGCAATGTCCACCGGTCAGAGCACCTCGGGCATCCCCCCAAAGGTAACGCCGGTATCACTTCTACAGCAAGGCGGCCTGCTCTATCAGCAGAACGCGTCTAATGGGGCTTTCTCACTTGACCGCATTGGCGCGGGAGCGCCATCTGGCGGTACAACGGTGATCAATATAAGCATCCCAGGGGCCAAGGAATTCTTTGAGCAAGAAACCGTCCGCGTGGTGGTGAATAACCCGCGCACGGTGCAATCGGCAGTAATGAGTGCAATGAAGCAGAATTCTGGGCGGCGGCAGTCTGCCGCATTGCAAATGAGTCCGGGTTTGGTAATGGCATAGCGATGCATCGCCGCTGGTTGTTCGCTTTAGCGCTATTCTGCACCCAGGTAACGCCGGGCAAGGGTGCGGACTGGCTAGCCGTTTCGCTAACGGCGCATGGAGCCGCATCGTTAGCGGACGGGATCTCGTCATGGGGGCGGTACGAAAGCAACCCACTTCTACGTTCTTCCGATGGACGGTTCGGATCGCGCGGGGCAACGATAAAATCGGGCCTATTCGGGTTTACGTTAGCCACATCGCTCGCCGTTCGCAAAAACCGGCGCTGGCGCAAATGGGCGATAGTCGCGAACGTCGCGGCAGCGGCCGCTTATACCGGCATAGCGGCTCGTAACGCAATCGTAACTCAGAGGTAAGATAGATATGGAATCAATGGTGAAGTTCGCTAAGGCTACGGCAGCCGTAGTTATTTCTGCTTTCTGGGGCTTGCATGTCATGATACAGCTCTTAGTATATGCTGTTCTATTCGATATTCTGACGGGCCTTGTGGCTGCGTGGCAGGCTAAGAGCCTAAATTCGGCGGTAAGTAGGAGAGGAATCGGCAAAAAAGTAATGGTAATTATTTGTGTCTGTGGAGCTGAAATAGCTGGCAGACACTTAGGGATACAGGTTCCATCACCCTGGGGAGGGACCCCACTTACTATAGGAGCGGCCGTTGCTACTTACTACTGCATTCATGAAGCGCTAAGCATTACAGAGAATATAGCGAAAGCCGGCGTTCCGCTGCCTAAATGGATTACAAGCAGTTTGGAAAAGTTAAAGGATTAAGGGGTGAGATAATGAAAACATTTTGGACTAAACTTACGGCATTCTTTGCCAAGTTGTTTACGCGTGATTTCTGGTCGCGCGTTCTTCAGGGCATTGAAACGGCGTCGCCATATCTCGAAGTCGCCTACGAATTCGTTTCGGTGGCTGCTCAGATGACGCCGAACCGAACGGATGACGAGCTTATCGCACTGGCTAACAAGCTCGGAGTGCCCGCCATTTTGCAATCACAGGATAAGGGCACTGCAATTCGAGACACAGTGGCCGCCGCACTTAAGACAAGGTTCCCATCGCTCTCGACCAGTCTGATTAATCGGGCTATTGAGCTGGCATATGGAGCCTTGCGTTCATGACACGCGATGAATTGATAGACAAGATTGCACAGGCCATAGCAGAGCGTGAGGGCTTTTACGTCTCAAAAGCGGAGGCAGAAAAACGCGGAATTGCCTATCCTACCCGCGCACAGCGCAATGCCAATCCAGGGAACATACGGCGCTGGAAAGATGCACAAGGCAATCCCTACCCTACTTTTGCCGGATATGTGGACTTTGTCAGTTGGGCATCTGAGAAGTTTCGCGGTGCATCCGTGGAAGAGATCTCCCGTCGAGCCCTTGAGGAGGGATGGAGAATTCTAAAGGCCCTCGTTTGGCAGTACATCAACGGAAAATACACCCAAGGAAAAGCGCCTACCCTTCAGGAGATGTTTCGCGTTTATGCGCCGAGCTCTGACCGCAATGACCCGGATGCCTATGCTCGTTTCGTCGCGGAAAAGCTAGGATGTGATCCGCGGCAACGGCCGATGGACTTGCTTGGATGAAAAATGAGAAAAATTCTTGAGCTTGTTTCCGCCGTTGCGCTTCTATGTCTTTCATGGTGCGCAATTGAAGCCTCCCTATGCCTGCGTGCCTGGCGCGATTTGCCGACAGAGATTCTGTCCGTGGTCAATGCCCGACTTATTGATGCTACAAGCATAGCGGAAGAGCAAATGGCGCTAACGCGCAGAGATGCGATTAGAGAAATCATGATTACACGCGCCGGGCTCCTTAGGCGCGTGGACTCGGCCGCGGTAAAGCTTGACGAGCGGCTGAGCGAGATCCAGGGCGCGGTAGATGAAGTGGCCACAAATGCGGCACAGACCGCTAAGACGTCTACCGCGCTTCTGGAGGATGCGCGTCCCGGCGTGCAGGCGTGGAGCAAGATCAGCCCAGCACTCGGGGCAAACGCGCTTGGGCTAGTAGCGGCTGCGAAGCTAACAGCCGGACAGACTGCTCAGACGATGCGAGAGATTCAACGCGCGACGCCCGATCTACTGGCATCCGTGCGCATATCAGCTACGGCAAGTCAACAGGCCGCACAAGCCGCAGCGCAGACATCGCAGAATCTGGCGACAATCACCAAGCCTGGACCGCGCTGGCTGCGATATTTCGGGCTTGGAGCCAGCCTAGCGGTACCGGCTGCACAGGTTGCGCTGCCATTCACAGTTAGCGCCGTTGCGAGCAAATAGGAGCTAAGGATGCGACCCATTAAGCGGATGTTACTTTTTAGCAAAAACCCCGCATTCACGCTGACCGCGACCACTAGCGCCTCGAATCAAACCGTGACCATTCAGCGACTCACCCTGTCGGTCGATACATATGTGGATTGGGGCGATGGCAGCCGGACGCCGCTGCCGGCCAACACTACCAGTTCGTTCAACCACACCTACGCCTCCGCCCGGGCATATCGGATCCGCATCCCGCAGGCGAAGAAGATTACGGCGATTGATTTGCGCGACTCGAAGCTCGGTCAGCTACGAACGGCGCAGCTTCGGTCGAGTCCGATCACGTATTTCTATGTTACGGCCGTGACGGATAGCACCATATCTTCCTCAGACATGGCCGCATGGAGACCGTCGAGCTGGGGTCTGGCCTCCATGCCCACGGGCAATTACACCGTAAATAGCGCGAACATGGCCGCATGGACGTCGCTTCAGTACCTGTCCTGTTACTCCATGCCGACCGGTGCGGTAAGTATCAGCGCGGCGTCCGATTTCACCGGACTGGTATCGTTGCGTAACCTGCAACTCCAAAGCAACGCTCTCTCACAAGCCTCGGTGGATAAGGTTCTCCAAGGTCTCTGGAACGGCAAGGCAAACTTTACCGACCCTGCCCCATCGTGCAACGTGGGCGGATCGAACTCAGCCCCAAGCGGAATTTATCAACCAGCCAGCCCACCGACTACTGGCAAGGAATACGCCTATGACCTGGTGAATGGAACCTGCAAACCCGATGGCCCAGAGTGGACCGTGACGTTCACAGCTTAAAGGAGGTGGCATGCACAAGTATATTGCGAGACGCTTTGACAACACGTTACTGCTGGTTGATTTGACCGTCGGCTCTACTGACAGCACTGGAATCCCGCCGGACGGCTCAGTCCTAACTGATGAGCTGTGGGGTGTTATGGGTGAGCTATGCGGGGCTACGGGGCTGAAGCAGCCGGATTACGATAACAAAATCGTCTCCACAATCGCCGCGATTTTGGCGAAAAAAGGCGTGGTAGTGAAGGCCACGCTAAGCACAACAGAAGCAGCGACGGAAATGAATTAAGGAGAGGAACAAATGCTTTACGACTTTACAATCTCGTCAGGGCAGGCAGTCAGCAGCGGGGAATACCTGGATCCGTCCGTTACCGGCCTCGCAGACGGCGCAGCTTGTGCGCTGCTGACTCCGGCAGCCTGGACAGCGGCTGATCTGCTCGTCGAATCATCGGTCGATGGAACAAACTGGTTCCCGGTTTATTCCGCGGACGGGACCTGCACAAGGATTGTGCTTGATGCCGGGAGAATCGTTACGCTCGACCCCGCTTCACTATGGGGCCTATCCTGGCTGCGCTTCCGCTCGGTGGCTGTCGGAGATACCTCGGACGTGAATCAAGCAGCAAACCGAACGCTGAGGCTAATCATTCGTTAATAGTCGAATTGACCGCCAAACAATGCCTGGATCGGTTCAAAACGCAGCGCCTGTTGCGGTACTTCCCGTAACTCTTTCTCGGGCTTTTGTGCACGAGCGGGAGTACGCAGTACTAGACAATGAGTATCGCAACGGGGAATCACAGCGCTCTATGCTTGCAAGCACTAGCCGCAAGCGCTGGAAGCTGGCTAAACGGCTAACTCCGTCACAGATTGCCGAGCTTCGCAGCTTCTATGAAGCCCGCAAGGGGGCTACAGAAGCATTCTTCTTCTACGATCCATATGATACTGCGCATGGGCGTTACGCCGTGCGCTTTGATTCATCCTGGGAGCAGACCGCTAGCCCAGGGCGCATTGACACGGAGATCGCACTGATAGAGGTGACTTAGGGTGTCAGACTATATTGGCAATATTGCAGTACCGGAGATTACGCCGAGCGGAACTTTTCCAATCGTGCCTGACTATGGCTACGGACAGGCCCTTGCTCCCGACGTCGTAGTCCATCAGTTCGGCTCCGGAAATGCAAAGATAGAACAGCGCTATCTTCTTGGCACTGGGGCTAGGCGCTTCCTGGTGAGACGCGCGTTTCTGAAGGAATCAGACAGAAATGCATTGCGTGACTTCTGGGAACAGCATTACGGCCCCTACGGCGCGTTCTACTATAACGCACCCAATGACGATGGCAACGGCACTACTCAATGTATTTGCCGCTTTGCCAACGAACCATTATCCTGGGAGATGGTCGCCGATTGGGCCTGTTCAATCGGTGTAACGCTAATAGAGGTCCCCTCCAGCACTCCCACCTACTCGGTGACTTCTACAGTAACTAGGTTCCCATCAGTATCTCTCCAGCAGGCCCTTCTTGCCCAAGTACAAGAAATTATACCGCTGGTAAAGATTCAGCCTCTCCAATCCGGCTATCCGGCGATCTTCGTATCAGACCGGCGATGCATAGTGGGCGGTCAACTCTATCAAGCACGCTTGCTTGAATTTGACGGCATTTCGCAATCCATCGGCAGCGAATCTGATGAGGCGCAATTCACGTTCGGCAATGCTGACCGAGTCATGCGCGATCTCGTTAATGACGTAGACCTATATCGCGCATCGATCGAATTCTCGCTCTTTCACGTTGGCACTGGCATTAAGCTTGACCTATGGAAGGGCAATATCGTTGATTGGCAGCTTGACTCTGGTCCTGAATTTAAAGTCACAGCTGCCGACGGGCTCTACGAACTAAATCTGCCATATCCAGTTCGAAAAATCTCACGCAGTTGCTGGAAGCAATTCAAGGGCCCAGCCTGCCCATACGTCGGTCCTGATACGTCTTGCGATAAGGGCTTCGATACTCCCAATGGCTGCCGCCAGCATGGCATGGATAACTATTTTGGGGGGATAGTCGCTGACCCGCAAGCCGTGCGCATCAAGGACAATTCCACGGGCGTATGGGGCTGGGGACGCTCGACGATTACCAGCGTTTCGCTGATAGCCGACTCGATCTACGATCAGGTACTGCCGGAAATATACACCGACTCATCGATGCCGGTGAACTGCAAGATAGCGGCAGGGCGCGAGGAAGGTGACTTCTACGATGCTTTGGGAATCGTCGGTGCCGGTCCGATCGGAGCCTATGGAACTGGGCATCTGCTTGACAACCAACCAAATCACGGCCCCGGCAGTATGGGTCTACGCACCAGCCTAGGCAATGACCCCAATCCGGATTCGTTCTCTCTGGGGCAGGGGACGCCTCAAGTTTGGGGACCGGAGCGCGCTGCTGGAACAGCCTTCATTGAAATTCGCCGCACTGATCAGAAGGGCTTCCAGCCTACGCCACTCTCTGAGCACCAGATGCAGGCAGTAGTGACCGCTGGAATGAGCGGCTGGGTATGGACGGCGCCAGGCACGCGTTCACGGCAGCTTTTGACCAATCCTATTTGGATTGCGGTTAATATGCTGCTACGTGCGCGTGGCCTCCAATTTGCTGATGCTGCTACATGCGAGCAGTTCTTCGATGTGGATGCGGCTATTGCTGCTGCTCAGATATGCGATCAGCAAGTTTCAAAGCTAGTTGGTTCGGGCTACGAGACACAGTTTAAGTTCCGGGGCATACTTCAGGAAGAAAAGCCTCTTCGCGACTGGCTCCAGGAAGTGCTCATGAACTGCCTGGGCTACTACACGTTTGCATTCGGAAAGCTGAAATTGGGCGTGCGCATAAACTCTTCATCCCTAGAGGCCTTTACCGAGGGAAATATATTGTTCCAGAGCCTTCAGCTTTCTCCGCTCAAGCCCAGCTTTAATCACTTGACCGCCAACTTCGCCGATGAGGAGTTCAATTTCGTCGCCAATTCTATCTCGCTGTATGATATAGACCACGCGACATTTCTTGGTGGCGGAGCCGGCCCGCTGTTCTTAAAATCCACGGTCAATCTCTCAGGTACTGCTTCGAAGTCCCAGGCGGCGCGGATAGTCACAACCCGGCTGCGCGAGGAGCTGGGCGGAACTACACTGGCAGAGTGGAAGGCCGCACGGCAAATCTCATTCAAGACTACCGTGCTTGCCCTCAACACCGAGCCGGGCATGGTCTGCTCAATGACACATCCTTCCATGCCAAGCGGCAGTGGAGAGTTCCGTGTTACATCCTGGCGGCTGAACAAGGATTACTCGATCGATATCCAGGGACGCACCACCACTGACTCGATGTATGACGTGGATGCTGGTCCAAAGCCCGCCGATGTGCCTGCGGAGCCGGTCAGTAATGAGGCGTACTTCCGATCGGCCCCTGATGTGCTCATATTCAAAGCTGGCAAATCGAACGGAGATGGCACGTTCGAATCGACCATGTATTGGGATAGCCAGCGGCAGATGATGCTCATCGACTGGGGCTGTGTTATGCCACTCGACACCTCGAACTGGGGCGGCGTACAGATATGGCTTAAGACTCCGGACGGTTCCGGTGGATACAAATATAGCCAGGCCACAGGAACTATCACGCCCACGTTATTCGAACAGTTTGACAACGTAAAGGCCTATTACGACACTATTGCCATTGGGCTCGAAAGCGTCCCTGATCCGCCTCAGACTTGGTCGATAATTGCAGTGAGCCTGAGCCGCTTCGGCGTGCCAAACACTGACTCCAATGGGAACCCCACCGGAGTATCTGTTGACTTACCCACCCTCTCGAAATCCGATTATGTATCTGGATTTTCGGCCTCTGTGCTGATCGAGGTAAGTGAAAGCGGCGATCAATTGTTCCGCATCGCAGGCTCCTGGACTAATGCGCCAATCCCGCGTTACAAGGCCGTAAAAATAATCATGCGCGGGATGACGGACGATGATGTCGTGCTTGCCATCGAGGGAGAAGGTTCTCATAGTTTCAGAACTGACGCCTGGCCATTACCTGAAACAACAAAGGTCGTTCAGATCTATGCGACTCCCGTCTTTGGCGACGGAACAACGGCGCCCATTATTCCCGGAACAACTCCGATGGTCCAGCTTACCATCTCTCGCCTCGGCGGCACGACAGGCAAAGAGTACTGCGAGCTTGTCACTGGATTCAGCGCTTCTGTCGCGACTCCAGCGTATTCAACAAATGCGGATGGGCAGAAGGTTCTGAGAATCAATTTTTCCTGGACCAATCCGTCCGACGTTCGATTTGGTGGTGTGGCCATATTTGCCAATTGGTATGACGGAACCACCATTCAAGTCACCGGCTTTGAACGTGGTACGTCTCTCAAATGGCAAACATCCTCTTTTCCGACGACATCATCTAATGTAACATTCTATGCGCTAAGCGTCGATACCAACAATAGGCGGAATACATACCAGAGCGGAATAACTCCTTCCTATACGCTTACGCTGCCATCTCCGAGTCTAGGTTCTGCTGGATCTGAATATACGTCGAATGTATCTGGCTTTTCTGTAAGCGTTTCCTATCCTACAACGGCCGATGGAAGTTATGTTGCGCTTGTAACTGCTACATTTATACCTCCATCCGATCCGACCTGGGGCGGCGTGCAAATCCGTGCAACCGAGGATGGCGGCATGACGTTTCCGACCCGGGTCGACGCAAAGCAGTCACCAGTCACGTTTGAGCTAACACCAAAACAGTTCGCTCAAACGTTCAGTATATATGCTGTTAGCTATGATGTGAATGGCAGGTCCAATAGCATCTCAACCTACGTAACTCCGCGCCAGGACATTATCGTCGGAACGAGTGCCGGACAGCTGGATTTTAGTAAAGCTAAGGCCACTACTTATGACCCTAATATCTTCACCATCTCGAGCGGTCAATTCCGCGTGTGGGCAATGGATGGCTCGTTGATTGTAACCGGCACAATCAGTTCCGCAAAATTAAATGCAACAGAGATCTCTGTCGGTGGCGGTGGCAGCAAGCCAGGCAAGTTCGGTATATACAATGCCTCGGGCCAACAGATTGGATTCATCGGCGTAGAGAGTAGTTACGAGGGCGGCTGGTTTAAGACGCTGCGCGTCGGTGGCACGGACAAGTCCAATGCGCCATTGGTGGCTGATTCTAGCGGAAACCTATCAATCAACGGGGCTCAGATAACCGTATCCGGCACTTATGGAAGTCGCACATATTCTGCCGAAATGAAAACAACAAGTGGCTATGCGGCCGTTCGGTCTTATTCGACTGCGACCGGCGGAGGCGAAAGCTGGCTTGAGGATGGAGAGGTAGCAGTAGTTAGCAACGTTGAGAACAATCGTTACCCGGAAGCTAGGATGTACCGGACCTCCAGCTATGCGGGTTATGAGGCATGGGGCGATGCCACGATGAGCTCACGCTTTATAGTTTACGTTTATGCCTCAAGCGTTACGGGCCAGTTGGGGCTACTATCGCTAGACAGGCGAATCGTTTTTAGCCTCGATAACGGCTCCGATCCTTATATTGATTTTCGATGTATGAGCATCAAGGCCGACGGATATGCCGGTCAAACCGTAACTATTTCTTACTTGAAGCCGGATAACAGCACCGGAACGTTAGGTTTCCGCCGCGGCCTACTGACGAGTTACTCATAATGAAAGGAGCACGATGCAAGTAACTATAGAAATCGACGATGTAATTGCTAACAGGTTGTGGAACGTGACGAAAAAAATGACAAAGCCGCCGAAGGTACAAGACGACGGCAGTACGCTGATTGAGCCGATGTTCCCTAGCCTGGCTGATTTCATCGCTGAGATTCTGAGCATGAATTTTCAGCAGCATTTGATGGCCGAGCCGGATGAGGTAGTCACAGCAAAGCGCAAGCAAATAGAAGCTATCGAAGCTGAGATCCGTGGACGCTTTAGGCCCAATGTAAAGATAGGAACGTCTAATGCCTGAAGAACAGCGGAAAATCAAGGTACACATCAAGCGTACACTGACTAAGTTTGCTGGTGAGTATTCGCCAGACAAACAACCGATAGAAGTAACTACAGAAGAATTTGACGAGGAGATAGACGATGGGACTTACGAATGCCTTCAGAGACTTAGTGGTGAGTGCGGTCTACGGGAATAGCATCACGCCATACAATAATGCCAATAGCTATATCGGAGTAGGCGACAGTAGCACTGCATTCGCGGCGACGCAAACCGACTTACAGGCTTCGACCAACAAACTGCGCAAGGCCATGGATACCTCGTATCCTACAATCTCGCAGAACGTGCTGACATTCCGGTCGACCTTCGGCACTGGAGACGCCAATTGGGCATGGAACGAGTGGGGTGTGTTCAACGCCTCGAGCGGCGGAACCATGTTGAACCGCAAAGTGGAGAGTTTAGGCACAAAGACTTCGGCCCAAAGTTGGCAGATTACCGTGACGATAACGCTCTCTGTATAAGTGCTTAAACTAACATGAAGGTCGAAGTCAAATTCGCATGGATCGACCAACGCGAAAATTATACTCGCGCTCTGGTGCGGCTATATTTGCTCGATGATAGCCTAGTCACCGCAGCTTCCGGGGCCGCAACAGATGCGTCCATGTCTTATACTGTTCCGCCTGGCGCACGCACTTTGATTGCGGAAAAAATGCTGGAACAATTCAAGCCACTCGACCGCAACGAGATCAATATGCTAGCTACCGCCTTAGCCTCTAGAGAAGCGCTGAAGAGAGCACTCGATGTCATCCCAGCGATGTGAGCATTGGAGAGCGTTTGACGAGGAATGGTTTCGCCGGCATCAAGCGCTACTCCTGCGACTGCTGAATGGACCATTCCGGCGCATTCTGCGGTCGCTGCTGCGCATAGATGACGATAGAAATATCATTTCCATCGGCCCGAACCGCTACGTTGTTCCCACCGGCAAGCTTGAGGCACAAGCTACTTTTTACACGCACTGGAAATTTTCAAAGCGTGTGTATTTTTCCCTCAGGCCGCTATGGTGGCTCTTACATGGATGGGATTGTCTAATCCCAAATAGATTCCGTCCAGCACTGGGATTCGGTTTTGATACTCTGACCTGCTATCCAGACCCGGATCCGGAGACGACGACGGTAGACGGGGAGATACGCCGCAGCGGTGTTGACGAGACGTTCAGCACAATAAGGCAAGGACAGGGGACTTACGCAGATGACTCTGGCGCCGGCCTTGATCTTTATCTTACTGCTTCGTCCAGCCAAAATCAGTTCTCCGACCTGTGCAGGAGCATCTTCCTTTTCGATACATCAGCCCTCGGCAGTAGCGTTACTATCTCTTCAGCAACGTTGTCTTTGTATATATATAGTAAGTACAATAATCTGGGCTCTACCTCTCTCGAAATTGTAACGAGCAATCCCGCGTCGAACACAGCACTTTCGTCCTCTGACTTCCAATGTCTAGGGTCAACCTCGCTTGGATCTATCGCCTATGATTCCATCTCAACTGGCTGTTATAATGCCATTACCCTAAACGGGGATGGCATAGCTAACATAAATAAAGCAGGAGTGAGTAAGTTTGGGGCCCGTTTGGGCTGGGATCAGACGGGTACTTTTCAGGGCACATGGGCAAGCAATGCTTCGTCCACTTTCGGAATGTACTCTTCCGGCGTGAACGGAACATCCATGGACCCCAAATTGGTTGTCGTTTATACCCCCGCCCCAGTTCAAAAATCGGGTTCCGATACGGGCAGTTTTTCAAGTGCCGAAGTAACCACAAACGCATTGGCATCAGCGCTTTCTGATTCCGGGAGCTTGTCGGTTTCAGAGGCGGCCAATAATCTGCTTGCCATGACGCTGGCAGATTCTGGGGCGCTGAATTCGGCAGAGATAGCAAGCACGGTTGTTCTTGTACTTCTATCGGCCGTTGACTCAGGTCTGATATCGGCGCAAGAAGCACTGAGCTTAATAACGGCGGTGAACGTCTCGGACTCAGGCGCACTATCAGGGACAGAGAGCAGCGGCAATGCCCTATGGTCAGCATTGGTCGATGCTGGGGTGCTTTCGGCGTCTGACCTAGCCCAGATTGCCGCGGTTGCAGGCACGGCAGATCTAGGCACACTGTCAGCACAAGAGCTTGCCGTGGTGTTACAGACGTTGCTGGCGTCTGACTCTGGGACCATTTCGGCCTCCGAGACTGCTGTTGCTATTGCGCTTGCGATACTGGCGGCATCCGATTCCGGGACTATCTCAGCCGTAGAATCTGCATTATGCCAAATCTATCAACTGCCCCCTCCGACCAAGCCAGGGGTGCGTGTGGTGCCCTGGTTAAGACCGATCTAGGCGAATGACTGACTGGTCAAAAATCGCTCGGGCCCGGATCGCCGCATTTGCGCCCCAAATTATTCATCTGCACGCGGAAAATGATGAGACCAAGCTAGTCAATGTTGATCTGCGCAAGAGCAAAGCAGATCACATTGAAATCAGCCACCTTACGGACCTGCAATATGGGCATAAAAACTTCATGACTGCGCGGTTCCTGGCCTACCTGGACTGGATCCTATCATGCGATTATCGTTACGTCATCCTGGGAGGCGACCTTATAGATGCAGCAACAGTGCTGAGTATAGGCTCTCCATATGAGAATACCGGCGAGCCGATTGACCAGGTATCAGGCGTAATTGAGCTATTAAGCCCATTGGCCAAAGATAACCGTCTACTGGGCTACGTTGGAGGAAATCACGAGCGAAGGACGATGCGCACGTTCGGAGACGTAGGGCGGCTAATTGCCAAGCAACTCGGAGTTTCATACTCACGAGGCGTGCAACTGCTTGATGTATGGTATGGCGATCACAGGCCCTTTCGCATCAGCGTTTGGCATGGAAGCGGAGGCGCACGCACCAAGGGTGCAAAGGCGCAGATGTTACACCGATTTATGGGACAGGCTGATTCAACATGCTACTTAGTGGGCCACTTACATGACGCAATGGTGCTATTCGATTGGCGTCAGCGCAGACATCGCGGTAAAATCAAGCTCCAAAAGATCGCCGGAATTATGAGCTCAAGTTTCTTGGCCTACTGGAATAGTTACGCCGAGGCGGCTGCCATGAGTCCGAGCGATACCATGATGGGACGCATCATACTTGACCGAAACGGCCACTGGGAGGTAACAATGCGATGAGTGGGAAGCTAAGTAAGTCCTCTCCATGGGAACGCTTCGACGCTGTCCGCCAAAAGGTGCTGGGGGAGATCAATCCCTACCCTGATCGTTCTTTTACCGCTGCGGAGTACGCAAAGAGGTACGGCCTTGAGTATCCAACTGCTATTCAGCAACTGAGAGTAATGGTTTCCAAGGGCATACTGGAGACTGGGAGAAAATGGGCCTATGATGCTCGCGGGCACCGCTCGTTGACCAAGTGCTTTTGGCTGCGGGAGGAAGAGCAATGAAGATTGCCATTGTGCGATGGAAAGACGCAAACTATCAAGTGGCCGATGGATCAATTACTGACGTGCACGGTCCCATAGAGCTGGAATCCGTAGGGTGGCTTGCAAAGCAGGATGACGATTCTGTTACCATCGCAATGGAGCTGGACCATGGAGGAGAGCAGGGCCGATTCTGGCTCACAATTCCCCGCATAAATATTGTCTCAATACGCACCATTGATCCGTCACGGAACAGAAGAAAGGCGCGGAACGGCTGAATTTTAAGCGCACGATTCCGGATACTGGCGCTGATGCTTCCATCGGGCCAGGGCAGCCGCTTTGGCATGAGCACTTCTGGTGCTTTTCGGAATCCGCAAGGCCGCCGCAGATCTTACGGCGGGATCGGAACGCAGGCAGCCGCACGACCGGACTCTGCCGGACGTCAGGTATGAGCCACGTACTACGACTTTTTTGCCGCACGTGCAGCGGCAAAGCCATAGTGCATGGTGAGATCGCTGACCCGCCAGCCGGAGTACGGTGAGTCGGGTGAAAACGAGACCGACAAGATTACGTGTTTTGCCCATGCTGCCAGACCTGCCGCATGGCCGCCCGATGGCTGTGGCCGAAATGCGCTACCTGATATACGGTCGCATCCCAATCGGCGACCGGCACCCATACCCCGGATGCCGTTCGGCTGCTCCAGCGGTACTCGATCGGGCTGGATGCATCGGCCCAATTGGCGCGGATCTCGAGGCGCAAACCCCGCTGATAATCGTATCGTCTATAGATCGTCAGCTTCTCGCTTGTCATTTTGGTTCTCCTTTTTCTGCTCCATGTCATCTAATACATTGCGCTTTAAACTGCGCAATGTAAAGTCTGTTCGATAATATCCCGGAGCGGTCGCTACCCATCGCCTATAGGGATAACAGTGCGGGTTTGCGGCCCGCTCCAGACGAATAAAACCACCCTGCGGACGGTACAAGACGTACCGTCCAGGGCCTTCTCGACACATCTTATACCTTGCGCTCATATCCACCCATCCTTCCACAGATCGTCAGCTTCTCGCTTGTCATTTTGGTCCTCCTTTTTCTGCTTTCACTCCGTGAACTGTTCAGCGAGCGCTTCAAGCTCGGCAGGAAGGTCTTTATCGTTAAGAATCAGCCATTTCAGCGCCTCCTTCTCGCTGACCCATTCAGCGCTTGGCGTGCTCCCTTGCCACTGACTGGAGTATACGAGATAGTACCGTCCCTTGCGGCTGCGATAGAGTGTCTCATGCGTCCATTGAGACCTCGTGTTCCGGCTGATCCAATTTTGACCATTCCAATCTCTGGCTTCTTCCCATGCACGTGTGGCCTTATCTGTATCGACCACAACCCCATCACTCATCCTGTAACGAGCCATTGTCGTTTCTCCTCTTTTGCCTCCATCTCATTAATTGATTGCCATATGGACATCAATTCCTTCCACGTAGTATCTGCGCGGGGACGTAAGCTATACGGCGTAGGGTAAAATAGATCCCTACGCGGAACCCCAATCGTACTGGGCGTGATTCGCACTTGACCCAAAAATGGTCCTGTGGTACTACGAATCCAGGCGTCCACGTACATGCCATGTGTTTCACTCCATCCGCATATGGCATGTACGTAATATCCGTAGCGAGCTATATATCTACATAAGCGACGAGTAAAGCGCGCCATCTGAGCGAACCGCCTGTGCGCTTCTCGTCGTCCTACCTCGACGGATTGGTGCGCCCGTGCTTTAGGTGCACCGGACAGATTCCAAAGCCCGGAGCACCGGGCATACTTGAAAGGTATCTGAATTGCCCGATCTATCAGATCCCCCGGCTGAATATCGTCGTATTCTATGACATCCATGGTCCCATCATGCCACAATATAGACGCGCCGTCAATACTTTTTGTCGTTTTTTTTTTGGACTTTTTCTCCTTTCTTTCTAATGGTTTACCGCCACCCACAACACCAGGAACAAAGTTTTGCAAAAAACGAACTATTCCGATCGGCTGCTATCCGATATCCTGGTAGGGCGAGGTATATGATATGGCGCGTCGCCGGAGGCAGCAGAGGGGATATCTGTATCGGCGTCATGGCTCATGGATCCTCGAATGGCGCGAGTACCGGGTGGACGGACAGGGGAACAGCATCGCCGTCCGGAAGTGCGCCGCCATCGCACGGTGCGAGGGGCCGAGCGCGATCAAGTCTGAACAGCAGGTGCGCCGAGAGATAGTCGATCCACTGATGCGCGAGCTTGACCGGCGTGTGCTGCTACCCGAAACACTGATGACTGTACGGGATTTTTGGAATGAGAGGTTTGGCCGCTATCATCTATGGAAGCTTAAACCTGCTGGGCGGCGACACTATGAATATCTCTGGCGCAAGCTCGACCCAGTTATCGGAGATAGACGCTTAGCCGATATCACGCCGGATGACGTTGAGCGGGTCTTGGCCCATTTTCACCAGCAGGGCCTCTCCGCGCAGACAGTGACGCACCTGAGGAATGCGATCTCTGCGATTTTCCGGTGCGCGAAGCGGCTCGGTCTCCATCATAGAGAAAATCCAGCCTCTTTGGTCGAGCCGCCGCCCATCGAGGCGCGCAGAAGGCCGACACTTACCGCCGAGCAAGCCCGGCTCGTCATTGCGGCGTTGCCTTCCCCGGCGCGTGAAATGGCGACGTTGAGCATGGCGTGCAGCTTGAACGTCGCTGAGCTGTGTGGGCTGCGGCAGAAATGGGTTAACCTTACGGAGTATCCGATTTCGGTAGAGGGGGAAGCGCTTGCTCCGCTCAGCCTGGCCGTGCGGGAGAACTATTCCAATGGTCAATATGGCACCCTGAAGACTGGGCGCCGCCGTCGCATTGTACCCCTAACGCCAGAGCTCGCTGGGATGCTCCGCTCCATCATAGAGCGTGACGTGGACAAATCACCTGATGCGCCGGTGTTCCAATCGCGCACCGCCCGTCCTGTAGATGGGCATAATATCGCCAGCCGGATCTTCCGGCCCCTGGGAAAGCGGCTCGGATTCCCGATCACGTGGCACTCCTTTCGCCGCGCCCACTCGACGCTCGCCGGGATGTTAGACGGCATCCCCATAGAGGACCGTGTGGCGCTGATGGGGCATGCCGACGCCCGGATGACCCTGTACTACTCGATCCCTGACATCGAGCGTAGGCGTGCGATTCCGGCCAAGATTCTTAGCCAGATAGTACCACACGGCGAGTCGGAAAAGGCGTCATAGGGCGACACCCCAAAAAAAATGAAAATTTTTTTTGCAATATCTTGACAATCTCGCGGTCGTGCATTATGCTGAACGCAATGATTTGTGACGAACTAAAATCAGACGCGGGGCAGCAAGCAGTTGATGGCATAGCGATTGACGACCTGCCCCAATGCCTTTTAAGCAGAGGGTCGCGGGTTCGAGTCCCGCCCGGCTCACCAGATTTCAGGGCTTTAGCCCACACCCACTCCCCTACGCCTCCGCTCAATACCTCGCGGGGGTGTAGTCCTGCCAGACGAGTGCCAGACACAGTATTAGCCTGGCACTTCTTCTCTCTCCGCAACAATGGACGCACTTGTCTACCGGCTATGGGCAGGTGCGCCCACCTTTTTGAGGCGCCGGAGCCCGCGCAGTCCATCAGCAGCCGGACTCCGCAGGATTTCGGCAGAGGGCTGGAAAGATGACCCATGAGGAATGGCTGGCGGCCCGTAGGACGGGCATAGGTGGATCCGACATAGCGGCTATCCTGCGCATATCGCCTTGGCGCACGCCACTAGATGTATACAGGGACAAGATTGAGGGCATCGAGCCACCCGCTACAGAGGCCATGCAATGGGGACTTTTACTAGAAGATCTCATCGCCAAGGAATACTCGAGGCGGACCGGCAGAAAAGTGCAAAGAATAAACGATGTCCTTCGACGACCAGGTTCCGAATGGGCCTTGGCTAGCCTCGACCGTGTAATCGTGCCAGATGGCAAACGGGCTTTGGCGGTAAACAATGAACTCCGCGGGGCAGAGGGCGTGCTCGAGTGCAAGGCCGTGAATGCCTTTACCGCGAGCTCATGGGGGCGCGAGGATGACCCTGATGCAGTGCCGTCGCACTACGCGGCTCAATGCATGTGGTACTTGGGCGTGACCGGCTTGTCATGGTGTGATGTTGCCGCGCTGATCGGCGGTCAAAGACTGATCGTGAAGCGCATCCAGCGCGACGAGGAAGTAATTACTGCCATGCTGGAGAAGGCCAAGGACTTCTGGTTCAACCACGTGGTTGCGCGGGTGCCCCCCGAGCCGGCAACAGCGGCTGAAGCAGACCAGGCATGGCCGCTAGATAACGGTGATTCTCTCGAAGCAACTGCCGATCTTCTCCTTGCTTACTCTCGCGCGCGAGAGGCACGAGAGCTTCGGGCGACCGCTGACCGGCAATATGATGCTGCCGTCGAGCAGATCAAGCTAGCACTCGGCGAGCGCAGCGCATTGACCCTCAACGGCCGCCCGCTTGTTTTATGGAGGGCCTCGGCAGAACGTCCAAAGATCGACTATGACGCGGTGATACGAGAGGCTGCTGTGCCTCCTGACGTCATCGCAAGGCACACAACGATTCAGCCCGGCATACGCCGGTTTGTTTTGAAGGAGCAAAAATGAGTGTATCAGCCTTAAAATCGGCCGTCGTTCCGACGTCCGAAACGCAGCAACGCAAGGACGTTGCTGCCTTACTGGTAGATCCAAAAATCAAGCGCCAAATTGCGCTTGCACTTCCGCAGCATATGACGGCAGAACGCTTCGCTCGCGTGGCGCTAACGGAGCTGCGGCGAAATCCGATACTCGCCCAATGTGAGCCCGCTAGCTTTTTAGGCGCAATAATGCTTGCATCGCAATTGGGCCTAGAGCCGGGAGGGGCTCTCGGACATGCATATTTAGTACCGTATCGGAATCGCAAGACGGAAAAGTTAGAGGTGCAATTTATCCTGGGCTTCCAGGGCATGATTGAATTAGCGCGGCGTTCGGGGCACATCAAGAGCATCGAGGCTCGAGCGGTGTATGAGGGCGATGAGTTTCACTGTAAGTTTGGCCTTGAGTCGGAACTTATTCATAAACCAGACTGGGAAAATCCGAACCGGACGCAAGCGGATAAGTTGCGATTCGCGTATGCCGTGGCCCATTTGAAAGATGGCGGCGTGCAATTCGAGGTCATGTCCCGGTTGGAGATCGAGGCAGCTAGGGCGCAAAGCAAAGCAGCCAGTGACGGCCCATGGAGCACGCATTTTGAGCAAATGGCTCGAAAGACCGTAATACGTCGGCTATTCAAGTACTTACCGGTCAGCATTGAGATTGCGCGGGCTGTGGAGGTGGACGAAACCGCAGACCGCGGAGAGTCACAGAGGCTTGAGGATGAGGTGATCAATATTGACATTGCAGCTCCTAAACAGATAGAGGCTGCGTCCGAAGCGCAAGGAGCGGCCCAATGATAGCTCTGTGTATAGCCTCGATCTTAATTGTCATCCTAGGCGTGTTCCGCTACTCGCACTATCGCCGAAGCCTGGCCGAGAGGACCATTGATCGCCTATATACTTCAGCGGCTGTGATCTATTCGCTGGCGCAGGCAGTCGACGCCGGACTCGTGAGCTACCGATCGACGCGGCAGAAAGTGCGGGAGTCACATATACCGATGTACGCGTTAGCACGAGAGTAAGAACTGAGGGATACAAGTGGATTACTATGACCAAATTATAGTGCAGCTTGGTGCGGACGGGGCTCTTTCTATCGCCGTCGATGACGCGCGAAAGCTCCGCCGACGTCTGAGGTTGACCAGGACCATTGCCGCGACAGCGCGGAAGGATTCGTGGAAAAGGAGCTGAGAGATACGGATGAAAACTTGGATAAGAAATGTGATTAACACCAATATGATGGGATTCAAGCGGCGCCTGCGAGAGCGGGCCGAGAAACGACAAGAGATTTCGCGCAGGTCTAGAGAGAGGCGGCGCAAAAATCTGAAGGCGAGCGTCCATCCGCGCCTGCTTGCGCTGCCCAAACACAGCCCAATCAGGCAGCGACTGGAGCGGCAGATACGAAAGGAGGTGGCATGAGCAAAGAGAGTGTGGCGCGGTGCGTGGTGCAACGCGCTGATCTTGCCAGGGAGCTGTCCCTGGCGGTGGGGGCGGTCGAGACCAAATCGACGATGCCGATATTACAGCACGTCGTGCTGGAGGCGGACGGGTGCCTGTCGATCACAGCGACGGACCTCGATGTGTGCCTGCGGACCACTTGCCAGGCAGAGGTAACGGCGACTGGCGCAATCGCAGTGCCGGCGAAGCGCCTGATCGATTACGTCCGGCGCTTGCCTGCGGGGCCGGTAGAACTGTCGTGGTCAGAGGATAATTGGCTGACGACCCGGGCGGGGCGCGCGCGGACGCGGATAGCGGGTATGGCGGCGGAGGAATACCCGGTATTGCCAGCGCGGCCCGAGGGCGGCTTTGGGCTACCCCTCCGCACATTGGCGGCAATGATCCGGCGGACGATGTTTGCAATAACGACGGAAGCATCGAGCTATTCACTCAATGGTGCTCAGCTCGAGGTCGGCGAAAATTATTACCGGATGGTAGCTACTGACGGCCGCAGACTGGCGTACGTGCAGGTGCCCGGATCGGCGGGGACCACGGCGAAATACCTTGTGCCGCGCAAAGTGCTGGCCGAATTGCTCAAACTCGCGTCTACAGCGGATGGTGTCGGCGATGTGTGGATCTGCGGCGACGAAAACCACTTGTTTTTCACGTGTGGCGACCGCGCTCTGGCGTCGCGTCGGCTGGCTGGCAGTTTTCCTTCGTGTGATCGGGTCCTAGCGATGGAGCGTGAGGGTAGGGTGATGGTAAGCGTCGCTGACATGCGGGGAGCGATAGACCGCGCGCGGGCGCTAGCAAATGAATACCGAACTGTCAGACTGGCGATCGCAGAAGGGCAAGTCACGGTGTCAGGCGAGGACGCGGAAACGAGCGAAACGGTGGAGACGATCGACGCGGAAGTGAGCGGATCGGCCCTGGATGTCTGTTTTAACGGAGACTACCTGCGTGATTTCTTCTCTGCTGTGAATACAGACAAGGTAACAATCTTGTACAAGGACGCGGAATCCTCGGTGGAGTGTCGACCATGCGACGACGACATGGATTACCGCGTGTTTGTCATGCCAGTTAGGTTTAAATAATATGCCCAAGGATAAACTTCCGTACTATAAGTTCTGGGTGGCCGATTTTGAGCTAGACCCTAACGTTCGTATGATGACGCTCGAAGAGGTAGGGTTATATATCCGTTTGTTAAATCGGATTTGGATGGATGGATCGGTCCCAGATGACCCCCTTCTTATCGCGAGGCTAATTGGTTCGGACCCCGAAGAAGTTAACCGGGCCTATCCGCGCGTGCGGGGATGCTTAGTAGAATCAAGCACTTCCGGTCTAACCCACCCCAGGCTAGAGCTGGAAAGGCAGCATGCGGCGGCCCGCGCTTCTAAGCTGAAAACTGCCGCGAAAGTGCGCTGGGAAGATCAATGCAATGCAAATGCAATGCAAGAGGATGATACGCATGTAATGCAAATGCAATGCAAATGCAATGCAAATGCAATGCAAAAACCTGATGCGGATGCAATGCAAATGCAATGCAAAAGCATACATAATCAGAATCAGAATCAGAATCAGAATCAGAATCAGAATCCGTCTTTGAGAGAAACGATAAGTACAACTAGAAACAGTGGTACTGACCTCGGACAGTTTTTCGAGGAACGATTCAAAAAACACCCCAACAAAAACCAGCGGAATATTGCCTTACAATACATGGCCCTCATTGATGGGATCGAGACCCAGGAAGTGCAACAACGCTTCTCGGCTGGTCATGATGCCTGGCTAAATAGCGAACTATGGCGATGGAAGCATGGCGCGAGGGCCCCTACGCTCGCGCAATTCATCCTTGATCGTGGCTGGGAATACCCGCCGCCTGATACAGAGCCTATATCACCTAGCCCTAAGTCAAGTAATGTCAGCAGTTTAGGCAATGATCCCTATGCAGAATATATTCCAGAATGGCAAACTTCAAAGCTAATAGAAGAAGCATGTAATCCTGAAGGCCTGCTTCAGGAGGGCAGGAATGAGCAGGACGGCTAATTCTACGGGCGGACCGGCAATTGTGCTTCCGGCAAACCTCGATGCCGAGAAGTACGTGCTCGGGTCCATCCTTCTCGACAGCTCGCTCTACGTGCAGGTGGCTGCTACGCTCGAGCCCGAGGATTTCAGCCTTGAGAAGCACCGGCGAATCTTTCTTCGCATGGGGGACTTACACGCCCGCGGCGAGAAGATCGACCGTGTAACCCTAGCCAACGAGCTGATGAAACATGGTCAGCTGGAATCTTGTGACGGCCTTGGGTATCTGGTCTCTTTAGATGAGGGGCTTCCGCAGATTTATAACCTGGATAGCTACGTCCGAATTGTAAAGGACAAGGCATTGCTGCGACGTTTGATCTTCGCTTCGCAAAAACTGATCGACCGCTGTCTGCTCGGTGATGAGGAACCTTCCGAAATTCTAGCCAACGCCGAAGAGGTGCTTCTGAAGCTCGGCGAGGCAAGTGCTCCATCAACCTTAGCTACACCCGGCGATACCATTGAGCAATTTCAGGGCGGCTTGAATGCTTTTCTTGATCCTAGCGCTCGCATAAGGGGTTTAAGTACCGGTTTTAAGCGGTTCGATGAAATGACTGGAGGGCTTCACCCGGGGGAACTG